>Ga0194125_10002302_pt1 | contig 31763 bp, 26 predicted proteins | sample TA2KigC250mmetaG_FD_148626 | JGI IMG/M metagenome (GOLD analysis project Ga0194125, IMG submission 148626) | Freshwater microbial communities from Lake Tanganyika, Tanzania - TA2015034 Kigoma Deep Cast 250m | ecosystem: Environmental > Aquatic > Freshwater > Lake | place: Tanzania: Lake...
GGCGGAGACGCCGCGCCCTACCTCGCGCTTCGCGCTTTCCTGTGGCCTTCGTCTTGTGCATCCACACCCACACCATTTTGGCACACCATTTTGGCGTTGCGCCCCATAGGCTCTTTACTGTATTCTTTTTGTTCCCAACCCACCGGACGATGCGTCGTGTGCCACGGCGCCTGAAGATCCCGGGTTGCAGAGGGGGTGAGATCGGATGATTCAGATCAAACTGAAGAAGGGCGAGGCGGTTGATCGCGCGATGAAGCGGCTGAAGAAGATCATGGACAAGGAGGGGTTGATGAAGCAACTCCGTGCCAACCGCTATTTCGAGAAGCCGTGCGAGAAGCAGCGCCGCAAGTCGGCGCGGGCGCGTTCGCGCCTGTTTTCCCGCCGTACCACGCCTCCCATGGCTTGAGGGCGCTGTCAAGACGGATTCATACGCACGCCACGGTGACACCACCGTGGCGTTTTATTTTTACATGATCGCCAGCAAATCGGCTGTCAGGGGCGCGGTGATTTCGCGCCTGTCCCCCATCAGCGGATGGCGGAAACAGATGGCCTGCGCATGGAGGAAGTGACGGTTGAAACCCGCCACGGCGGCGGCGCCATAGCGGACATCGCCGACAACCGGATGTCCGATCAAGGCCAATTGGCAGCGGATCTGGTGGGTCACGCCCGTGCGGATCGTCACCTCCAGCATCGTCTGCGATCCGATTCGCCGCACGGGCCGGTATTCCGTCACGGCCCGCATCACCCGGTCGGGTTGCGCGACCGCCCGAGCCTCGACCATCCGCCCGCGGAACGCGGGCTGGTGCGCCAGATCGTGTGTCAACCGCCCCGGTCCAGCCACGCTGCCTTCGACCAGCGCGACATACCGTTTGATGATCTCGCGATCTTTGAACTGCCTGCGCATCGCCGCATAGACCTCCGGCGTCCGCGCGGCCAGCACCACCCCCGAAGTTCCGCCATCCAGCCGGTGGAGCACGCCCGCTGCCAGCGGAGTATCGCCGACCGCCACCAGTTCGGGGTAGCGGGCGACCAGACCGTTGGCAAGGGTGCCCGTCTCGTCAACATCCAACGGCTGGCACGCCAAGCCTGCGGGCTTGTTGACCGCAATCAGGGCGGCATCCTCGTAGAGCACGTCCAGTACGACCGCCGCATCGGCGCGGACACGCGCCTCGCCTGTTTCAGGCAGACACCGAACCGCCACTGCGTCCCCTGCATCCAGCTTGTCACCCTTGTCCACCGCCCGGCCGTTGACGGTCACTCCGCCAGCGGCAATCGCCCGCCGGATCAACGCCCGCGTGCTCGCCGGACACTGCGCATGCACCGCTGCATCCAGACGGATGCCGGTGTCTGCGTCTGAGATCACAAACTGGCAGGTATACATGCTGACGATACCCACTTCCACGCACCCGGCAGTTTCCGCGCCCGCATCGTCCATCGACGCCCGGCATTCATGCGCTAGGCGGCTGTCTTCGGCGCGGCATCGAGGAGCATCTGCAGCATGGAACCCGGATTTTCGAATTGCGCGTGGATCATCGTGTCGGTCACGTGAATGTGCTTCAAACTCGGATTCCCCGGAGCCTCGTACATGATATCCATCATCAGATGCTCCATCACCGCACGCAGGCCGCGGGCGCCGGTCTTCCGCTTGATGGAGAGCTTGGCCATGGCGCGCAGCGACTCATCAGAAAAAGAGAGATCGGAGCCCCCCATCGCCAGCAGCTTGCGGTACTGCTTGGTCATGCAGTTCCGGGGCTCGACCAAAATACGCACGAGATCGTCCTCGGTCAGATCGGCGAGCGAGGTGATGATCGGCAGACGACCGACAAACTCGGGGATCAGTCCATAGCGAACCAGATCCTGCGGCTCGACCTTGAGACCCTCGCCCCGGCCCAGCCCGGTGATGATGGTCTTGTCGCTCCGGTCATGGTAGCCGATGGCCCGCTTGCCCTCGCGCTCCTTGATGAACGCATCCAACCCCACGAACGTGCCGCCGCAGATGAACAGGATGTTGCGCGTGTTGATCGAAATATACTCCTGTTGCGGATGTTTGCGGCCGCCGCCCGGCGGCACGCGGGCGATTGTTCCCTCGAGGATTTTGAGCAGCGCCTGCTGCACACCCTCGCCCGAGACGTCACGGGTAATCGAAACGTTCTCGGTTTTGCGGGCAATTTTGTCTATCTCGTCAATGTAGACGATTCCGGTCTCGGCCCGTTTGACGTCCATATCCGCAGCCTGAAGGAGATAGAGGAGGATATTTTCGACATCCTCGCCGACATATCCCGCCTCGGTGATGGTCGTGGCGTCGGCGATGGCGAAGGGGACGTCAAGCATCTTGGCGAGCGTGCGGGCGAAGAGCGTTTTGCCGCAGCCCGTCGGGCCGATGAGCATAATGTTGCTTTTCTCGATCTCCACATCGGAAAAGACGTCGTCCGGCTTGGCCGTCGGCGACTGGTTCAGACGCCGGTAATGATTGTGGACGGCGACGGAGAGGGCGCGTTTGGCATAGTCGTGGCCGATGATATACTGATCGAGCGCCTTCTTGATCTCAACCGGATTGGGGACGACGAGCGGCTGGCGGGGCTTCTCCTTCTCCTTGGCAGGGGTCTTCGCACCCGCAGCACGGCTGTTGGCAACCAGCGGTTGCCCGGCCATCCCGGGCGGCAAACCATCCGGAGATTCGAAAAGAATCCGGTTGCAGGTCATCACGCAATCGCTGCAGATGCACAACCCGTCCGGACCGGCAAGGATGTGCGCGCCTTCCGCCTCGGGTACCCCGCAGAACGAACATTTTAGGCTTCTGCCTTTCGGCGTCTTGGGAGCCATAAGAAAAACCTTTTTAAGCGGTTTATTTTCCGGTGGCAGGCGTGTCGTCGGCGGGCTTCTTGGTCAGCACATCGTCAATCAGCCCATACGCCTTGGATTCGGTGGCGGAAAGGAAATAGTCGCGGTCGGTATCGGCGGCGACGGTGGTGATATCCTTGCCGGTGTGAAACGCCAGAATTGCGTTCAGCCGGTCGCGCAGTCTCAGGATTTCCTTGGCCTGAATGCTGATGTCGGATGCGGCGCCTTCGGCCCCGCCCCACGGCTGGTGGATCATGATGCGGGCATTGGGCAGAGCAAAGCGTTTGCCCTTCGTTCCGGCCGCCAGAAGGACCGCGCCCATGCTGGCCGCCTGTCCGATGCAATACGTGCTGACATCGCACGAGAGAAACTGCATGGTGTCGTAAATCGCCAGACCGGCGGTGACTGATCCGCCCGGTGAATTGACGTAAACCTTGATTTCCTTGGCGGCGTCCTGCGACTGCAGAAACAGCAACTGGGCGATGATCAGATTGCTCACCTGGTCGTCAATCGCCGTGCCGATGAACACGATCCGGTCGATAAGCAGTCGTGAAAAGATATCGTAGGACCGCTCCCCGCGGGCGGTTTGTTCGACCACGATCGGCACCAGCATGGATCCCTGAAATGACTGTGACATTGTGAATCTCCTTCAACATTACCTCGGTTAAGACCACGTGATGCCGGGTCACCCTTTTGCGGCATTGACAAGGAACTCGAGCGTCTGCTCGTTGCGCACGTCGGCGCGGAACGTTTCGATGCCGTACCCCTTCTCGATTCTTCCGCGCATCTCCTGGGGCGCCATCTGGTGTTGAGCCGCAAACAGATCCAGCTTCTTCTGCAGATCGTCGTCGGTCACTTGGATTTTGGCGTCCTCGCCGATGCGCGCCAGGATGTAGCGGAGGCGGAGGCGGTCCTTGGTCGTGTTGGTCGCCGTCGTCAGCAACTGGTCGCGGTTCTTTTCCAAATCCTCGCGCGTGCCCCCGCGCTTGATGATGCCACGGAGCATCGTCTGCACCGTCGCATTCGTTTCCTGAGCCATCTCACTCTCGGGCAGTTCAAAATCGGTCTTCTTCAGGAGGTAGTCGATCACCGCCTGCTGTCGGCGGCTCTTTTCATCGGACTCCGCCTGCCGTTGCATCTGTTCCCTGAGCTGCTCGCGCAACGTCCCGATGTCCGCCACGCCAAGCTGTTTGCACAACTCCTCGTCAGTCGCCGGGATCATCTGGCGGAACCCGGCCAGCTTGATCGTATAGACAGCCTTGACCCCCTGAAGCGCCGCGATGCGGAAGTCCTTCGGAAACTGGGTCTTGATGATCTTTTCCTCGCCCGTCTTCATTCCGGCTAGGGCCAGGGACACACCGGGGATCATTTCGGGCTCGGCCACCTGCATCCAGAACCCGGTGCCTTCGGAGAACACGGCCGCCTCTTCCGCCAGATCCTTGAGCGGCTTGCCGTTGCTGACGGCGGTGAAGTCGACACGCGTCACATCTCCCCGAGCGACCACGCCATCGGGCTTGCCGTCCTCATATTTAGAGACCTGATTTCGCAGAAGCGTGAGCCGCTCATCCACCTCAGCATCGCCCACCGTCGGCTCGTTCTTCTTCACCGGAATATTCAGGTATTTCGGCAGTTTGAACTCCGGCGCGACATCACAGATCAGCACAAAGCTGATCCCCGTCTCGGGCGAGAAGAGGATGTCGGCGGCATCCACCATCGACACCAGTGCGAGTTTGTGCTCCTCGACGGCGCGCCGGCTGAGCGTGCTAACCAACCGCTGGCGGATATCGCCGTCGATATCCTGGCGGTACTCCCGCTCGATCACTTGGCGAGGGGCCTTGCCAGCACGGAACCCCTTGACCCGGCCTTCCCGCATGTAGCGCCCCATCACCGCATCGAAATCGGCCCGTGTCTCGGCCGCATCGGCCTTAATGATCAGTTTCACCCGGCAGGGGCGCACAGTCTGCATGTCAACTTTCATCATACACAGTCTCTCCGTTAGGCTTCCTTGATACTCATTAAAAATTCCGCATTGCTCTTGGCGCTTTTCAGGCGCTTGATGACCATCTCCATGGCTTCCACGGGCGGCACGCCATTCAACGCGCGGCGCAAGATCCACGTCCGACTGAGCTCGTCGGGATGGAGCAGCAGTTCCTCCTTGCGGGTGCCGGATTTTTCGATGTTGATCGCCGGGAACACCCGCTTGTCGACCATGGCGCGATCCAGACAGATTTCCATATTGCCCGTGCCCTTGAATTCTTCAAAAATCACGTCGTCCATCCGGCTACCGGTATCCACCAGCGCAGTCGCAATGATCGTGAGGCTGCCGCCGTTCTCGATGTTGCGGGCGGCGCCAAAGAACCGCTTGGGCTTGTGCAGGGCATTGGCGTCGACCCCGCCCGATAAAATCTTGCCGCTATGCGGCTGCACCGTGTTGTACGCGCGGGCGAGGCGGGTGATGGAATCCAGCAGGATACAGACATCCCTGCCCGACTCGACGAGGCGCTTGGCCACTTCTATCATCATTTCGGCGACCTGCACATGGCGTTCCGGGGCCTCGTCGAAAGTCGAACTGAGCACCTGCGCCTTGGTGTTGCGCTGCATGTCGGTGACCTCTTCCGGCCGCTCGTCGATGAGCAGGATGAAGAGCGCCACATCGGGGTGGTTGGCGGAGATCGAGTTGGCCATCTTTTGCAGCAGGACAGTCTTGCCGGTGCGGGGCGGCGCGACGATCAGTCCGCGCTGTCCCATGCCGATCGGTGTGAAGATGTCCATCACGCGCATCGCCACCTCGTCCGCCACGACCTCCAGATGGATTCGCCGGTCTGGGAAGAGCGGGGTCAGATATTCGAAATGAACCTGTTTGCGGGCCTCTGCGGCCGGTTTGCCGTTGACCAGATCCACGCGCCCCATGGCAAAGAAGCGTTCTTTCTCTTTCGGGTCGCGAACAATCCCCTCGATCTGGTCGCCGGTTCTCAGGCCGTATTTTCGGATCTGCGTGGGCGACACATACACGTCCTCAGGACACTGGAGGTAGTTGCTTTTCGGCGAGCGGAGGAAGCCGAAGCCGTCGGGAAGGATTTCGAGCGTCCCCTGAGCGATGACCGATCCGCCGCGTCGGAGGTAGCCGCGGATGATCTCATAGACCGCCTCGTGCTTGCGCATGATGCCGGTCTCTTCGGGAGGCAGGTGCGCCAAAAGCTCCGTCAGTTCATCCATCTCCTTGGACTGCAAATCGGTCAGCCGGATCGGCGGCAACTCTTCGCGAGGTTGAGGTGGGGGCGGCTCCTGCTGCTGGCGAGGCGCAGGCGGACGTGCGCCATCAGGCGTGGCGACGGCATCAACAGATCCCTCAGGCGTTTGATGTCCGCGAGTACCCGTCGGCCGTTCGGGACGGCGAAAATCACGCTGTCGGTCACGGCGGTCGCGGAAGCGTGCCCACCGGTTTTGCCGCCGATCACGCACGTTTGCCGCGTCGGATCCCGCAGGCGCGCCATCGTTTGCGGCCGGCGACTCACCTGTAGCCCCTGAGGCGTGATCCCCAGACCGGGTCTCACGCGGCGACTTTTCTCTCTTGTCGACCGACTGCCCATCGGCCGGATCTTTCCGCTGTTCTTCGCTCATGCACCACTCTCCGAAAGGTCGCGAACCAGACCATCCGCCTCGCGCCTTAACGCTTCCAACGATCCGTCATTCCAGACCACGCGGTCTGAAAGACGCACTTTCTCCCCAATCGGCATCTGCGCACCGATGCGCAGCGCGGCCTCGTGCTCCGTGAGACCCCGGCTGATCAACCGTTCCAGTTGCTTGGCTGCGCTGCAGGCCAGGCAGACCACAGTATCAAAGTGATCCCGCCATCCGGCTTCGAACAACAGGGGGACCACGGCAAAACGAAGCGTACCCGTTTGCGGGCGCCCGAACCAGCCGTCCAGTTCATTCCAAACCAACGGGTGGATAATGGCATTCAGCCGTTCCCGCGCGACAGGATCTGAAAAAACAAGACGTCCGAGCACCTTCCGAAGGATCCCACCGTCCGCCGAACACACAGCGGGACCAAACGCATGAGCCAGTAATGGAACCGCACGGCCACCCGGAGCTTCAAGACGGTGAACCACAGCATCCGCGTCCAGAACCTCGCATCCCAACTCAGCCAGAAAACGGGCAAAAACGCTTTTGCCGCAGGCGATTCCGCCGGTGACGGCAAACCGCTTTTTCTTCAGGGATGTGCGCATGATGCCCTTTATTTGGCACACCGTCAAGCGAAATTGTAGCTGTTTTTATGCACGCGCGCTTTCTCATAGGAAGAAAGGGTACAGGGTTCAGGATGGAACCATCTTGCCTGAACCCGTATCGCCGAACGCTACGCCTGAACGAACCGGAGGTTGTTCAGGCGTCGCACGTCCGATCACGGTGTGGCGGGGGTGCCGGTGAGCGCCTCGGGCAGGCCTGTGAAGAGTTTCTCCTCGCCAGCCGTGTGCACCACGCGCCCAGCGGGATCAACGAGGCGAGCCGTCACGAAGATCAGCAGGTTGCGCTTTTCCGTCCGCTCGCCCTTGCTCTGGAAGAGACGTCCCAGATAGGGGATGTCGCCGAGGAACGGGATTTTGTCAAACGTGGCCACACGCTCCTCGGTGATCATTCCGCCCATGACGACCGTGGCGCCGTTGTAGATCGAGATGCTCGTCGAGACCGACCGCACCCTGAAGATCGGCTGTTCCATGGGCTGCTCCAAATAAACGGGATTGCCATTGGCGTCCGTCAGCAACACGGTCCGCGTGGTTTCCCGCCCCAGGAGGTCGATGGACGTTTCCTGCGTATATTGGGGAACCTTCGACCCGTAATTCTTCCAGTCGGGAGGCGCGACGACTTGGGGATTCATCATCAGGTTGATCATCTGACCGTCGGCAGAAACCTCCGGAAGCACCTGCAAAATCACGCCGACCTCGCGCGTTTCGAAGTCTGAAGGCGACACCGTCGACGCCGCCGGAACACCACCGCCGCCGACACCGACGTTGCCGCCGACCGTGGTTTCCACATCAAAGCTGGTCGGATAGATGTATTCGGTGACGACCTTCATGATGGCTTCCTGTCCCGACTTGGTGACCACTTTGGGCGCGGAAAGGACGTCTGTGCTGGTCTTTTGGCTCAGCGCATGGAGGATCATGGAGATCGCGTTTCCGTCGAGTCCGGCGGTCAGCTTGAGGAGATCGTCCTGCCGGGTGCCCCCTGCTGTCAGGACGCCGTTACCTGCCGAGTTGAGGAACCGCATGCCGCGTCCATAACTATTAGCCGGCGGGGTGGTATTCCATTGCCATTGTCTCGTTGTTCCAGGGGGCGTCAACCAGCCTCCCGGATTGAGGGGATCCGGCACGCCCGGGGTCAACACATCGATCCAGCTTCCGCCCGACCCGCCGCCGTCAACAATCAGACTTCCTGATTCATAGGGGCGGAGCATCGCATTGCCACTCAGCGGATTCAGATTACCATCGGGGAGAGACGTAAAGGTGTCGAGCGATCCAATACCCGTGTTAACACCCAGATTCCCGTTCAGTATCCACTCGAAGCCGAGCGAGTTGAGGTCTTCCTGGGCGACCTCGACAAAGCGGGCTTCAACCTCGATCTGGCGCGGGGTGACATTGAGCTCCTCCAGCACCTGTTCGAAAATAGCCAGATTGTCCGTGGTGTTGGACACGCGGAGCTTGCCGATGGTCGCCAGATAGGCGATGGCCGACCCTTCGGGCCAGTTGACCCCCATCTGGCCGAAGAACCCCTTCCAATCGGTCGCCCCGCTCATATCCGCAGGGTCGGCAAACCCGCCGCCACCGCCGCCGGCCGGGGCGATTTCGCGGTGGGTGGACAACACGCGTTCGGTAAGCGTCGGCAGAACGTTGTAGGAGCGGGTGATCAGAACATCATCCGGGACATTCATCGGCATGATTGTGACGATGTTGCCCTTGATTCGGAACTTCATATTGGAGACGTCCATGACGGTCTTCAGGGCGTCGTACAGGGTCACATAGCGCGCTGAGAAGGTGATGGGGCCCGAGCCGAGGCCAGCCGTTGGAGAGCCACCGGTTGCTGCGGGAGAGAACACATCGGGAATCGCGCCACCGCCGCCGGTTACGGAAGCGGCCCCGCCTCCGGGCTTGATCACAAAGTTGACGCCGCGCTTCTCGTGCGCCTTCTCGGTGTCATATTCGCGGCTGGCCTTCTCGAAGAACGAAATCACATCGGTGATGTTGGCCGCGTTGAACTGGATCGAGGGGATCATGATCGCCTGCATCTTTTTCTGAATTTCCTGTTCCGGCGAAAGGCCTTTGTCCGGAGCCTTGCTGGCGCGGGACAGGTCGTCAGTCTTCGGCTTCAGGTCGACGGCAAAAGCGGCGTCAATGCCGTACCGATCAGGCGTCCATGCGGCGCTCACATCGCGAATCATCCGCTCGCGGGTGGTCAGTTGTTCCAGATTGGAAACATCGTTCATCCGTTCCGCGATGCGGCGGAGGAGGCGGATCCCCTCGACATTGAACGGCTCTTCCTTGACGACCAGCTCGGCCTCGTCCCGCGCCTTGGTGTACTCGCCTACCACATAGTGCTGACGGGCGCGGCGCATACTGGCCGCCACCTTCTCACGGCTCTCCTTGAATTCAAGCTGGCTGGCCCGGGGGATCGCCACCGTTTCGGCCTTCTTGGCCGGAATCTCCATATCTTTGCGGATCATTCCCACCAACCGATCGGCCTGTTTCTGGCCTTTGCCCTGTGCGGTGCGGGCCTCGACAAGCGCCTGATCCAAAAGTCCTTTTTTGCGGAGAATCAGCGCATGCTGATAATGCGCGTCGGCCAGACCCTTTTCCGCCGCCACACGCGACGCGCGGGTGTCGGGCGTGTCCGGAATATAGCTCAGCGCGTTTGAGAACTTACGCTTGGCTTCGTCATGCAGTCCCTTGGCCAGATCGTCCCAGGCCGCCGCGAGTTCATTGCCACCCTGCCTGATCTTCGCTTCGCGACGCATCCGTTCCAGTGTCGCCAGCTCCGAAATCACCGCCTCGCGCGACGTGGGTGAACTCAGGCCGTTGGGCGTGGCGGAATCCGATCTGTCGGCTTCTGGATTTTCGATGGCCGGCAAATCTTCCGTTTCGGCGGGTTCGGCCGCCACGTCCGCTGGCGCTTCGGCAGTCTTGACGGGGTCACCGTCGGCAACGACGGGAAGGTCGGCTTCCGGCGCTGGAACCGTGATAGCCGGGTCGGCGGCAGGCGGAACAGCGGGTTCGGCCTTAGGTTGTGCGCCACCGCCCAACTCCTGCAGCAGCGCATCGATGTCACCCAGATCGTCCTGCGCGTGTGCCCACAGGCCGACAAAAACAAGAACGGCAGCGGTCAACTTAACACGCATCGAGCGAGATGAACCGGTCATAGGGGGGGGACTCCTTTAAAACAGATACGTTTTCAAAAAAGTAAATGGGCCTGCGAAACAATTCTGACGGACGACGCATCCGCCCTATCTCCCGAGCGTCAACCTTTTCCGAGTTGATGCGCTTTCTATTACAACAGTTTGGGTCTTGCTGTCAACACTGATTACGTTATAGCGTTCGTTCCTCAGGGTGAATGTACCCCCCGCGACGACGGCATAGGTTGAGCCATCGACGGGAAGAACCAATTCGGCCACCGTCTCGGAGAACGCCTCGTCGTTCATCTGCAGGCGGAACATCTGCTCGTCGGCCAGTCGCTTGATCGTGGCGAAAGAGGTCTCAACCGTGACCTCCCCGAGGGTCGGGTGAGCTCGTTTCTCATAGTTTTCGGTGAATGCGACGAAGACGAACCCAGTGTTATAGAAGTCATTGCTAATGGCTTCTCCCTCGCGGATAAAGAATGATCGTCCCTGCTGGACGAACTGACATTGGACCTGGCCATCGGGCATTCTGCTCTTTCCGCGCAACGCCAGTTCGATGCGCTTGGCGGTGACCTCCTTGACCCGCAGGAGCACATCTATCGGCGGGTGACTCTGGGCTTCCCGCGGATCGGTTTTGGCCAAGAACTCCTCCACGTTCGTAAAGCCGTCGCCGTCCGCGTCGCCGTCCGCGTCGTTTGGATCGAACGGGTCAAAGCCGTACTGACGCTCCCAGATGTCGAACATGCCGTCGCCATCGGTGTCGGGGACCGGAGCCGCGAGTTTCGGTTGTTCTTCCGTGCAGAACGGGCAGATTTCGGCGGCATACGGGATGGGTTTGGAGCATCGGACGCACCAGACGCGGCGGTCGGGAACAAAGAGACCCTGATCGGGAGCGTCCAAAGCAATCTGTTTGGGTTGGACGAGTTGCTGTAGCGCATTTGAATACACGCCCATATCGAATCCCGTGCCTTCAAGCGGCCTGGGCGTGAGCGCGTTGAGCGCGGCCTGATAGGCCTTCTCCTCCTGCTGCCGTCTCTCCTGGGAGGAGGTCAGCCACAGCAATGAGAACAGGAGGCTCACGAGCACCACAACAGCCAGCACCTTGTCGTACTGCTCAATAAAAACGGATTGGTTCCCTATCTTTGCCACGGCAAACCCCTCAGAATATCTCGACGTCCAACGTCATGCGAACCAACAGTGGGGCATCCAGTTCGGGTCCCGATACCACCCGCTGCTGATGGTGTGCATCCCCCATCTCCATCCAATTCTCGGGTGGCGCTTTGACATCCGATCCCGCTTTCCGAACGTCAATATCCCTCACCGTCACAAACAGGTCACAGCTCGCGAGCCGGTTCAGAACGGCCAGCATCGCGCCCTTGCGGGCCGTAAATTCCAGTATAAACGGATGCCGGCCGGTCAAGGTAGGGGGATTGCGGTCGAGGTCGGCCATCGGGCGGGGTGCGACCGCCCCGAGCCGGGTCGCCCGCGATGCGTGAGCCGGGGTTTCCGGCGTGGCGCGATCAGAAACAGCGTGCTGAATCTTGGTCAGGACGATGACATTGGCGGCGAACATCTCGCGACATAGCCGCCGTGTCAATTCAAGCTGTACCGCCAATCGCGGGATGTCGGCGACCGCCGGCATGCGGTCCCCCGGAATGTAGGCGTCAAAGCCGAACGCAAAATCGGCGGCGACGACGCGCGCGCCGCCGTCCGTCTGTGTCTTGGCGAGCTCCCGGATGGCCGGCTGGAGCACTTGAATCTTGAATTGCGAGGGCGACAAATTCGTTTCGACCTGCAGGATGGCCCGCTGTGTCTTGATGAAGTCGGTGTTCCAACTCGACAAGGCACGGGTATCATCGTGGATCATGGTGACATGGGCGGTGGATGGGAAAACCGGCTCGGAATAAATCCGACCCAGTTCCGCACGCTTGTTATCGCGTGTCCGGGCGACGTCCTCGGTATGCGATAACGCCGATGCCAGAACGCACCCACTGCCGATCAGCACGCCGGCCATCGCCACGCCCAACCCGACCATCGCAATCTGTTTTCTCTTCATGCCTGATCCGGCCTTTCTCAAGAAATCGGTGACAAGGCCGCCTCCACCACGAATCCACGGACCGATCCGTCCGGCTCTTCCTGTTCGTTTGCGATTTTCACCCCGTCGGTCACAAAGATCGGCCGCATCTTCAACTGGTCACGGAACAGCTCCACCGCCGTTGTCGGCCCGCCGTTCTTCTTCTCGATCTCCTTCAGCCGGTCCACCCATCCGCGGCCCGAAATGCGCAGTTGAACCAACTCGCCCTGGGCGTTGCGGACCGACTCGATGGAGGTCAGCCACATTCCAGGAAAGAGACACTCCCGTATTGCGTCCATCGCTCGCACCAGATGGACGCGGCCAGCAATCCTATTCCGGATCGCATCCGACTCCTTTTGAACGCTCTTGAATTGGGCCCGCGCGTCATCGAGTTTCTTCTGATCTTCAGCCAGAAGTTTCACACGCTCGTCCACTTGCTGGGCTTGCTTTTCGTAGAGCTTGAGCGTCCCCTTCGTGTAGACCGTCCAGACCCCGGCCGTCAGCACGAGACCTGCGGCCGCGAGACCGAAATAGGGAATCCGTCGCCGGAAGGTCTTGCGCCGTGCCAGCGCGGGGGGCAGCAGATTGATCTCGACCGGACAGGCGAGCTTGCGTCGCAAGGCCAGTCCGATCACCTCGGCCAGCATGAAGGCGTCCCGGCCGATCTGTTCCGTGTTGATCTGCGGCGCCAGCGCCACATGCAGAAAGGGATTGAGATACTGGACTTCGACCTGAAGCTTGTCGGCAAAAAACGTGTTCATGTGGGGAATCACGCTCGACCCGCCGGTCAAAAAGACGCGGTGGGGCGTGCTTCCCCCTTGCTGGCTCCTGTAAAAGGCGATCGACCGGCTGATCTCGGCGTGAAGCCGCGTGATCACGTTCCGCACCACCTTTGACACACGGTCCGCCCGCTCGTCACCGACCGGCGCAAACACGCCGCCGAGGGCAACGAACGCGCATTCCCGCTTCAGCGCCTCAGCCGCCCGGTGCCCGACCTGGAAGCTTTTCGCCAACTCCTGCGTGATGGCGTTGCCCGCAACCGGAATGCAGCGACTGAAGAACTTGCCGTCCTCGATGAACACCAGATTGGTGGACCGGGCGCCGATGTCTACGATCATCGAACAGCCGTCCAGGTCCGGATAGTTGTAGCGGGCGCAATTGTAGAGCGCCATCGGGGCGACATCGATGACTTCGGGATCGAGACCCGCCTCGACGACCGAATCGATGAGCTCGGTCACCGTTTCGTTCTTCGCGGCCACGATCATGACGTTCTGCTCGCCCTCAGACACCCCGCCAATCAACTGGTAATCCCAGACCAACTCGGTAATCGGAAACGGCACATTCTGCTCGGCGTCGAGCTGGATCATCTGCAGCAGCTTGTCCTTGGACACGGGCGGCATCTTGGGAAACCGCGGAAACACGAGCTGCCCGGAAACCGACATCAGCAACGGCGCGGGCCGGATCCCGCGGGCGTTCATCACCTCCTTCAGCGCCGCAATCAGGAAGGCGCTCGACGCCGATTCATTCTCAGGGTCCATGCCGAATTCGCCAAATCCGTAATTCAACAGAACCGGGACGCGACCGTTCCGGACAGAAAACTCGGCCAGCGCCAGCTTGCCAGCGCCGACGTTCAGTGCGAGTATGTGGTCTGAGCCGAACACTATTTCACCACCTCGTAATCGTCCATGTTGATCAACGCGAAGGGGGTCTTGCTGCGCTCCAGCAAGCCCTCGCGCCGGGTGACCAACGCATTGTCGATGATGCGGGGATTCTTCCACCAGTCCTCTGTGGGCAAGGACGTCTCCCTCGCCGCAACCTCGGATTTGCTGTCCAGCAACGCGCCATTCTGATAGATCTCAATCGCGAGCGCCACCGGCTCGCCAAATCGGGCGAGCGTGTTCGGCGCCAGTATCACGCAGCTTGTGTGGTCGCCTTTTTGAATGTCAATGTACGTCACGCGGGACTGAAAGAGGCTGTAGGCATCCTTGCCGTCAGCCCCCTTCGTCCGCGTCATCACCGAATAGGCGATGTCCAAGGAGTCCAACCACTCCGGCGTCGTTTCGTATTCAAATTCCAGAAGCGCCCACTCCCGGTTCTTTGGGGTGCGCGAACTGCGCGCTACACTGGTCTGGAATTCGGGCGTCCGCACCATCACCGCACGAGTGGGCTTGGGCATTCTCCGGATCCGCAACACGCCCGCTTTGGTCTCCGGGCGAACCGCTGGCGCCCCCGGCCGCCCCAGCGGCGCGACCTGCGCATCCACGCGGTCAACCACGACCAGGAACGCAGCCACACCCGTCAGCATCACTAAAAGCCGCAGTACGAGAATCCGTTTCATGGCAGCCCTTTCAAAGAATAAGATTCACCGCAGTTTCAGTACACTGTACCGTGTTTCAGCGATAACCGCAATAGGGAAAAATAAAAAAACTTTTTGTTGCAATTGACGCGCCTGCTGCCATGGGCTACACTACGACCATTCACGTGCGTCTTGCAGACTGTCCGTCCGTCCGATGTCACGGGCGTTCATCGGAACGCTGGGTAATAGGAGAAGGAGTCACTGATGATCATGCACCTGTCCGCCAATCGTCTGCTTCTCGTAGCCGCGCTTCTGGTCGGAACGCTGCGGGCTCAACACGCCAGCGTCGTTCCTCTCTTTCAGTTGATCCGCGTCCAGGGCGCCTGTCACGTCAGATGCCCCGGCGACACGGCCTTCGGGCCGGCCATCGACAACAAAGCCTATCCGTTCGGCACGACGATCCAAACCGGACCAGCCGGATCGGCGGTGATCTCGTTCACCGGGACCTCCGCCACGCTGGACCTGTTGGCCATGATGGGTGCAGCCACGGAGGCGATCGTCGAGCGCGCGCCTGATGCGCCCACCAACCACATCATCACCCTCCTCGCCGGCGAGATACAGGTGCTTGCCGACCGGGACACCCCGGCACCGGCGCTTGTCGTCGCAACGCCCGACTATGCGGTATCCGGATTCTCTGGACGCGCCGTGGTGAAGCTCCTGCCCGCCGCCGCTGATCTGATCTCCACCCGGGTCGAGGTCATCAAGGGCTCTATCGCCATCGACGGCAATCAGTTCGCCATGGCCAGCGTGCCGGCCGGGTGCGCGTTCCGGATCGAGACCGCAGCCGACCGCAGCCTCACCCGAATCACCACAGAAGACGGCGAAGCCGTCATCACCCTCGCCAACGGGACGCCGGAACCGCTGGAATTTAACGCCGTCCCAAACGCGACGGTCAAGATCTGGCGCGAATATGCCCCGGTCGGCGGCCGCCTGATCGTGGCTGTTTTTGCGGTAGGACCCGAAGGCAAACGTCCGGAGTGCTACGCATTCTCGGAGGGACGGGAGGGTTTGGTGGCGGTCGATGCCGGGGATATCGAGAACGCCGCCCAATCGGCCCGTTCCGGCGCCGCCAACCCGACCGCCTCTCCCGAAGAAACCTTGGATGAAGACAACACCGAATCCGGTGACACTGCCGCGCTTCCCGCGAGATTGAGTCCCTAGTCCGGCATTTTTCGTCTCGGTACACGATCCGGATGACCCGCGTTGCCGCCCGGAGCGTTTTTTTTGTAATAACGCATGTCAGTGAATGGAAACCAACCGTGGTCATTTATCATTTTAACCGCATCATCCGCAACCGCTTCATCTGGGGCGTCTTCGTCATCGTCATCGCCTTGGCTTTTGTCTCGGTTGACTCGTGCTCGATCTCGACCGGTCACGACCGGTCCACGGCCGGCTCCATCGACGGCAAGCCCGTCCTCCTCCAAACATATCGCGCGCTCGAACGCTATATCCGCCAGACGGGCCGCAATGAGGGCGCGCCGCCGCCGGCCATGCTCTATACCCAGACGTGGGAACGCCTGGCCTCGGCTCAGGTCGCCGCACAGGCCGGCATTGCCGCATCGCCCAACCTTGTCAAGCAGGAAATCCTGGAATCCGGCGCCTTCACCGAAGGATTCAACTCCGATCTCTACCGCTACCTGCTCAATAAGAACCTGCAGTTGTCCGAACAAGAATTCGAGGCCGGCCTGGCCAACACCATCACGTTGCGCATGATCGGCGCTGTCGTCGGCTCGGCGGCTTGGGTCTCGCCGCTGGAGGTCGATGACGCGCTCGCCAGCTATACCGACACCTTCTCGGTCCGCCATGCCGTGGTATCGAACACCTTTGCCCAAGCCGACCTGCCGCTCAGCGAGCAGGACATCGCGCGCCACTACGAGGCCCACCGCACCGAGTATGCATTCCCCGACCGCGTCGCCATCCGCTATGTCGCCGTCCCCATCTCCAATTATGTCTCGGCCGTCACCGTCTCCGATGCCGACATCCTGGATTATTACGACAGCAACCCGCAGCGGTTCTCCCGCCCGGCCGAAACCAACGAGACCGAGGACACCACCATCCCGCTGGACGAGGCGCGTCCGGCCATCGTGGAAGCCCTCATGGAAGAACAGACCGCCGACGCCGCCTTCACCGACGTGTGCCATGTGCTGCTCGAACAGGCCATCACCAACGGCATTGCCGCCGTCGCCGCCGCGCGTAATCTCCCCGTTCTGGAAACCCCGCTCTTCGGCGCCGACGATTTCATTCCCCAGATTGAAAATGTGGCCGAGTTCCGGGAAAAAGCGTTTGAACTCGACGGCCGTCAGGCCCAGACCCGTTTCAACGCCGTTCGCGGCAAAAGTGTCGTCTACCTGATTGTCGCCCATTCCAACGATGTCGCGCGCATCCCCGACTTCGCCGAAGTCGCCGACCGTGTGCGCGCCGCCGCCGGCGCCGCCGCCCGCAATGAGGCGTTTAAGGCCCGGATTACCGCAGCCTGCGAGTCCATCACCTCAGCCGTGGCCGCCGGCAAAACCTTTGAAGAGGCTGCCCGCGCCGTCAACCTGACGGCGACCACCAATTATTTCTTCTCCATCAACGCCGGCGTCCCCTCTGCGATTCCCGAAATCAACGCCGTCATCCGCGAAGCCGTCAAGCTGCGCCCCGGCGGCATCGCGGCCAGCCCGGCGCCCCGCTTCGGCAACGCCGTCATCGTCACGGTCTCTGACCGCACGCCGGGCGATCCCCTGACCGGCAACCTCCTGCGTGACCAGATCCGCAGCGCCATCGAGAAGCGCATCTTCCCGCCCCTCTTCGCCGAGTGGTCGGCCTGGAATCTGAAGCAGTCGGCCTTCAGCCCGGCAGCCGACACCGAACCGGCGGCCGCGTCCACGGATGATGCCGACACCGCCGAATAAGAGGGGATGGCTATGCGTTTTCTAAGCGAGCTGACACGGGGCATCATCCGGGAAAATCCGACCTTCCGGCTGGTCCTCGGCATGTGCCCCACCCTGGCGACCACCTCGTCGCTGGAGAACGGCTTGGGCATGGGCGTGGCAGCAACCTTTGTTCTGGTCGGGTCGAATGCCGTGATCTCCTCATTACGCCATGTGATCCCCGCCAAGGTCCGCATCCCCTGCTATGTCGTGGTGATCGCCACCTTCGTCACTGTGATCGACCTGCTGATGCAGGCGTTCACCCCGGCGCTCGCCGCCAGCCTCGGCATCTTCATCCCGCTGATCGTCGTCAACTGCATCATCCTCGGCCGCGCCGAGGCCTTTGCCGCCAAGAACGCGATCGGGTATAGCGTGGCGGACGGGATCGGCATGGGCGCGGGCTTTACGCTGGCGCTGGCGGTCATTGCCGCCGTTCGCGAAATCATCGGCAATGGCACCCTCACGGTCTGGGGAGACTGGGCCTACCGCATCCATCCCAACACCCTCACGCTGGCCATCCTCCCCGCCGGCGGCTTCATCACCCTCGGCTGCATTCTGGCCCTCATCAACCATGTCCAGGCACGGGCCGCCGCCGTCAGCGGCAAGGCGGCTCCCGTCCCCCTGGAACTCGATTGCCGCCATTGCGTGATCTGCCGCCTGGCGGAATGAGGCCCCCGCAAGGGAGCCGGGAGTGTCATGAACGCCGAACCGCACACCCCCGCCATCCGCCTCGACGCCGTCACAGCCGGTTACCACGGCGAGGCGGTCATCCGTGAGTTCTCCCTGAGCGTAGCCGCCGGTGAGTGCGTGGCTATCCTCGGTCCGAACGGCGTCGGCAAATCAACCCTGTTCCGGGTGATCACCGGGCTGCTGCAGACGCGCGCGGGCCAGGTTGCGATTTTTGACCGGCCGGTGCGGAAAATCCCGGCTGCGGAGCGGGCGCGCCTGGTCGCCACCGTGCCGCAGGAACTCGATACGGCCATGCCGTTCACCGCAGGCGAGTTGGTGATGATGGGGCGTACCGCCGCGCTGGGCCGCTGGATTCCGCCGTCGCACGACGACCGGCGCTGGGTCGCCGAGGCCATGGCGCTGACCGACACCCGCCACCTGAAGGACCGGGTTTTTCAGGAGATGAGCGGCGGGGAGCGCCAGCGGGTGGCTGTCGCCATGGCCCTGGCCGCCCGCCCCCGCATCATCCTGCTCGATGAACCCACCTCGCATCTCGATATGAATCACCGGCTCGAAATTGTCCAGATGATCGAGCAGATCAATCGCGAGCAGGGGATGACGATCCTCATGATTGGCCATGACCTCAACCTCGCCGCCGAATATTTTTCCCGCCTCGTGCTGCTCCATGAGGGCCGGATTGCCGCAGACGGTCCGCCCGAGGCCGTACTGACCCCCGACACGCTGGGCGCCGTCTACCAGTGCGCTGTGTCGATCCAACGCGATCCTGTGGCCGATGTCCTGCGCGTCTTCCCGTGCCGAACGGCGAAAGGACCCACCCAACGATGATTGACCCGCAGCCATCAGCGAGGCTTCCGTTTCAGGAAACGTCGTTTCTTCTGGAAACCGCGCCGGGCGCGCTGGCCGCTATCCTGCATGCGCCGAACGCCCCGCTGCGGACGGCGCTGTTTGTTCCCCCGCTTGCCGAGGAGCGAAAAGCCTGTCACCGCATCCTGTGTGATCTGGCCCGCGCCTGGGCGGCCGAGGGCACGGCCGTTCTTCGTTTCGACTATCGCGGCACCGGGGATTCCCCCGGGGATTTTGCCGACTTCTCAGTGTCCGACTGGCTGGCCGACGCGGAGGCCGCTCGCGCCTGGCTCCGGGACCGGTATCCGCAGTGCGAACCCGTCGTGCTCGGCATCCGCTTCGGCGCCGCGTTGGCCTCCCGTCTCGTCGCGCCCTGCGCCGCGCGCCTGCTGATCGAGCCGGTCGGCGGCACAGACCTCCTGAAACAACTGCTCCAGCGGAATCAGGTGAATCAGATGGTCGCCTATGGCCGCGCACCCGTTTCTCGCGCCCGGATCGAGGCGGGTTGGTTGCAGGGCACCTGCGCCGATCTGGACGGCTATCCCTTCACCCCGCGCCTGGCCGCCGATCTCGCGGTGCTCGCGCCGGGCACGTGGACGGAAGCCGGTTGCGTGGTCTCCACCGGCGCTGACACCCGCGCGGCCCATGCCGCTCACATCGGCGCACCGGCATCTGAACGCCTCGCCTTGCGCCTCCCAGCCTTCTGGAATACGGTCGGACGCGTGGGTATCGGTCCGCTGAGCGGCGCGCTGGCCGACGCCCTCCATCGCCTCGTGCCCGCAGGCGTTCCCCGCGCTGCACCCGGTCCGCTTCCGGAGTCGGTTGGCAGCGGCCCGATCACGTTTGCGTCCCCTTCCGGTACGATCCGGGGCTGGGTGGACTGGCCGTCACCGGCCCGGCCGCCCGTGGCCCGCCTGCTCCTGATTCACGGCTGGTCGGGGGATCGCACCGGGCCGCACCGGATGTTTGTCACCTTCGCCCGGCGGCTGGCCGCGGCCGGCGTGATGGCGCTGCGCATTGACCTCTCCGGCCGGGGTGACAGCGACGGGGATGCCGACGCCGCGTCCATCGAGGCCATGACCGCCGACACGCGCGCCGCAGTCGCCTGGATGCGCCAGACCTGCCCGGACGGAGGCCCCATGATCATCACGGCGATTTGTTCCGGATGCAAGGTCGCCTTCTGCGCCGCCGCCGAGCCGGGCATTGACGCGCTCACGCTCTGGTCTCCCGAATCGATGGGTTCGCTCCGATCCGCCGCCACCGGTCGCCGCCACACCTGGCGCGCGATCAAGACCTATGCGATCAAGCTGACCCGGCGTGAAACCTGGGTCAAGCTCACCACCGGCCGCATCCGCGCCGATATGGTGAAGAAAACGCTGGTGCACCATGAGACCCGATCCGCCGCCGAGGCCACCGAGGAAGACCGCATCCTGCAACACTTTCGGCGCTATCCGGGCCGCATCCGCTTGATCTTCGGCGGCTCTGATCCAGACGCCGCCGGTTCCGCCGCCGCTTATGCCGCGTTCTGCGCCCGCCACTCCATCCGTCACGATGTGCACATCGTCCCGCACGCGGGACACAGTTTCTACTCGCTGGCGTGGGAGTCGGACGTGCTCGCGCGAAGCGAGTCGTTTATTCTGCACGTCGCGCGGGGGGGGAGATGACCCAATGCCGGACTCCCCACACACATCCCTGACGTTCTCGCTTTCGACCAACTGGAACAGCGCGCGACATCCGACGGGCGAGGCGATGGTTGACGAGATCCTGAAGCTGGGATTTGACGCCGTCGAACTGGGCTACCAGTTGGACGAGCAGCAAGCCGAGGGCGTGTTGCGCCGGGTGAGGCAGGGTGGCGTTGCCGTGTCCAGCGTCCATGCCTTTTGTCCTGCGCCACCGCATGTCGCGGGAGGCCACCCCGAGCTGTACCTGACGGCATCTTTGGATGAAGATGAACGCGTCATGGCCATTCTGCTGGCCGGCAAGACCCTGGAGTTTGCCCAGCAGGTCGGCGCGCGGGCGGTCATCCTCCATGCCGGGCGCATTCGGCAGGGCTGGTGGCGCCGCGGACTCGATTCCGAAAGTCTCATGCGCCGTGTGTCGGATTCCGGAATTGACGACCCGCTTTTCAAGAAGCAGACGGCGCGCGCGCTCTGGGCACGCGAACGCCGGGCGGGCCGACACCTCCAGGCGCTGCGACGGTCGCTCGACCGCCTCGTCCCCCGTTTTGAGCAGGCCGGGGTGACGCTCTGCCTCGAGAATCTGCCCTCCTGGGAAGCGGTGCCGTCCGATGCCGAAATCCTGCAACTGACCGCCGACTATCCGGCGTCGGCCCTCGCGTACTGGCACGATTTGGGGCACGGGCAGATACGGCAACACTTTGGATGGAGCCCCGATCACGCGGCCGTCGCGGCGCATCTGCTGCCGATCACACGCGGCGTTCACATTCACGATGTGCACGGCCTCGCCGATGACCATCACGTGCCGGGTACGGGCGTCATTGATTTCACACGCTTCGCGTTTTATGGAACCGCCGCCGTGATCCGCGTCTTCGAACCGCTTCCCGGAACGCCCGCCACAGCCCTGGCTGCGGCGCTGGCGCACCTGCGTCAGATCTGGGGCGGCGGTTGATGCTTCCGTTCCTGATAGCAGGATATCAGAAAAACGATGGACGCCACAAAGATCAACGCATAGCCGGCCAGCTCGGTCCCCTCCTCGGCCAGGCGCCGGACACTGCGGACGCTCGTGAAGGCCAACTGCGAACCCAGCAACGCCATCCAGTTGCGGCGCATGCCGAAGATCCGGGAGAAGACAAAGACCATGCCGAAGCCGCTGCACAGGATGCCCCAATACGGTTGCGTCACCTCCCGCGCGAAGGCGTCGAAAAACGTCTTCCGCCTCGGCCACACCCCGCACACCACGGCAATCATCACGAGGGTCGCCGGCACCACCCAGAAGCCATGCCAGACTTTGTCAAGCACCCAATCCAGCTCGCGCACAAACGCCAGCGCCGCCAGGCCCATCAGCAGGCAGGCCGGAATGCGGCGTTCGCGGGTGAGACGCCCGCCGACGGTAAAGGCCGCGCCCGACAGAAACAGCAGCGTAACTTGCGCCGTTTCCGTCCAAGACTGTTCGGAGAAAAAGTCCTGTGTGGTCGGGTAGCCATGCACATCGAGCAGAAAGACACCCGCGACACCGCCGAGAACGGCACACAGAAACAGCAGCCGGAATCCGGCCCTCAAGCAAACGGCTAATGAGTGAGTCATGGTACACGTTCTTCCTTCTAATCATTTAGGTTCGCGTCATCGCGCATCGGTCGCGTCTGAGAACTGGTGGGCGGGGCGGGACTTGAACCCGCACGGCTTGCGCCACAAGATCCTAAGTCTTGCGTGTCTGCCAATTCCACCACTCGCCCGGTATTGCCCCACTTAGGTGAGGCTCGCGCAGAAAGCCCGGAAACGGGCCAGCCCTGTCTCAATCGTCTCCTGGGTGCAGGCGTAGCTGAGCCGGACGCACGCATCGGCCCCGAAGGCGACGCCGGGCACCACGGCAACGTTGTGCGATTCGAGCAGGCGGCGGGCGAAGGTGATGGAATCCAAGCCAAGCGCTGAGATGTCGGGGAAGACGTAGAAGGCGCCGGTCGGCCGGGGGCAGACGACGCCGGGGATGGCGGACATCAGGGCGAACATGCTCCGACGGCGAGCGTCAAACGCGGCCACCATCTCGCGGATCGAGTCGTCGCCGCGCTCAACTGCGGCAATGCCGCCCCACTGGGCAAAGGTGTTGGGCGCCGAAGCCGTGTGGCTCTGCAGGGCGTTCATGGCCTTGATGAAAGGCTGGGGCGCGGCGGTGTAGCCCAGACGCCAGCCCGTCATGGAGTAGGCCTTGCTCATGCCGTTGACCGTGATGGTGTGGGCGTACAGTGCGGGAGAGAAGGCGGCCATGCTCGCCTGCTCATGGCCGTCGTAGACCATTTTTTCGTAGATCTCGTCCGAAATGAGGGTCAGTCCGAGGCGGATCGCCGTCTCGCCGATGGCGCGCAATTCCGCCGGGGTGTACATCGTGCCGGTGGGATTGCACGGACTGTTGATCACGAGGGCAACGGTGCGCGCCGTCGCAGCCCGCTCGATGTCGGCCGGGGTGATCTTGAAGTCGGCCGCTGGCGTGGCCGTGACAAAGACCGGGACGCCGCCCGCGATGCGGACCATCTCGGGGTAACTCAGCCAGTAGGGCGCGGGGATGATCACCTCGTCACCCGGATTCAGGAGCGTCTGGAAGACCAGCGCCAGCGAATGCTTGGCCCCGCAACTCACGACGATCTGCGAGGGTGTGTAGTCCAGTCCGTTGTCTCGCTTCAACTTGGCGGCGATCACCTCGCAGAGCCTGGGCACCCCGGCCACCGGCGTATATTTGGTCTTCCCCTCGCGCAGCGCGACGATAGCGGCATCCTTGATGAACGTGGGCGTGTCGAAGTCGGGCTCGCCAGCCGCGAAGTCGCAAACAGGACGTCCCTGGGCGGCCAACTGCTTGGCCAGCGCGGCGATGGCGAGGGTGGCGGAGGGCTGGATGGCGAGAATGCTTGAATTCAGTGTTTTCACGGATAGTGGGCCTTAATCAGCTCTTCAAACTGGGCATCCCGTTCGATGTCAATGATGGCCATCTCGCGAACGGCGTTTTCGGCGGAATCGGAGGCGTGCGCGGCGTTGACCATGATGTTGGTGCCGAATTCGCGGCGGATCGTGCCGCTGCTGGCCTTGCTCGGATCGGTCGAACCGAGGATATCGCGGACCTTGTTGACGGCATCCACCCCCTCGTACACGATGGCCAGGCACTCCTCGGTCCCCTTCAACTGCTTGATCGCGTCGGAGCATGAGGAGGGTCTGCGACCGGTCATGAACTCGACGATGTTCTCAAACTCGAAATCGGCGAAATCGGGGGCGATCAGCTCGCACAGCGAGGTCAGCCGATCCGGATCGACCGAGAGACCGAATGCTGTCGACAGCGCCTGGGCGGCGCGCGCCTTGCCAATCAGGGGAAAAATGCGGCGCAGATTCGCCCGCACCGGCTCGTAGAACTTCTCGGCCTGGGCCACGCTCATGGCGAACTTCTTGACCGCCACGATGCGCAGCCCCGCGCGGGAGAGGAGACTCATGATGTTGCCCGCGCGCAACGACGGCTGCCGGAAGTTTTCCGGCTTGATCAGCACCAGCGTGCGATGCACGTCCGGCCCTTCGGGCACGTCGCTTGCGCCGCGGACGATGCCGGCCTCGGACTCAAACTGACGGCACCAGATTTTAAGCAGCTCGCCCGTAACCCGCACATTAGGGCCGACGATGACGCTCGGTTCGAAATAGAGCATCTTCCCGGTCTGCTCGTCGCACACGAAGTCGCCGAAGGTGTCGCGCACCGTCAGACCGGTTCCCCACGTCTGGCGCAGGCTCCCCGTGATCTCATAAATCTTGGCGACCGCGTTCTCGCCTTCAAACAGCAACATCATACTGCGGTGGGATCGGCCCAGAACGGAATCCGGCGTGTAATTGCTCCGGACGTATCCGGCGAGCAGTTTGCACTTATCCGGATCGTCGGCATCATAGGTCTCCAGATAGTCGGCCAGCGTGCCCGCCAGCTCCCGCGAGGCGCCAAACATCCGGGCGCCGACCAGCTTCAGATCGGTCTGAACGAGATAACGCGCAATGATCCCCCCCGTCCGCGACTTGCGGATCGAATACGGGTTGATCAGCACGAACGCCAATTCTTTTGCCATATCCATCCCATTTCTTGGCTGTGTGCCGGAATATCCCGCCGATGACCCCTGTTTCCCGGCGGCCACACACGCCATCCCTGCCCGTCATGCATGGCATGAGCAGGTCTTTCAGTGGATGTTAGCATGTAACCGGCGAAGTTGTCACATACAAAATGCGGATGCGGAATCTCCGAAGGTGTGGTAAAGTGAATGCGCCCTCGGGTGGGCGGATATCCCCACGTGTTGGGGCGGACGCGGAACACCACGCCTCGCAAATAAGCCGGAATGCGTGTATGGGTGGAACGAGAAAGAGTGAAATCGGCGATCGCAGGGTCAAGCGGTTGCCGCTTTATTTGCGGCTCTTGCGGGAGATGCGCGCGCGGGGTGAGGTTTTCGCGTCGAGCGCGACACTGGCCAGGATACTGGAGGTCGACCCGATCGTCGTGCGCAAGGACCTGGCCGGGGCGGGTGTCTGCGGCACCCCACGCCTGGGGTTTCCCATCGATCCGTTGATCACGGGGATCGAGCGGTATGTCGGTTGGAGCGATGACACGGCGACGGTTTTGGCGGGTGTCGGCCGATTGGGAACAGCGTTGCTCGGTTACACCGGATTTCGCGAACACGGCCTGCAGATCGTCGCGGCGTTTGACCTGGCCGCGTGGCGGGTGGGACGGCGGGTGTCGGGCGTACCGGTCTATGCGACCGATAAACTGACCGAAGTCGTCAGGCGGCTGAACGTCCGCATCGGGATTCTGACGGTTCCCCAGGAGGTGGCTCAGCCGGTCGCGGATGCGATGATCGCCGGCGGGATCAGGGGCATATGGAATTTTACGACGGTGCAGCTGGTCGTTCCCGCCGAGGTGATCATCAAGCGCGAGGATTTGGCTGCAAGCCTGGCGGTGCTTTCGCACCGACTCCATGTGAAATAAGGCTGAACCCTCACGCCTCGCCGGGGATGCGCAGGTCGCAGAGGATCGGCAGGTGGTCGGAGAGGGCCGAGTCGAGAATCTCGAAACGGACGGGTGTAATGTCGGCCGTGGTGCAGATGAAGTCCAGCTCGCGGGCGGGCCGCCAACTCGGATAGGTCGGCCGGTGGCTTGGATTGACCGATGTCAGGCCGGTGGCGGCGAGGAAGAGCTTCATTTCTTTGGAACCCGACAGGGCGTTGAAGTCGCCCATCACGACGCACGGCTTGGCCGACGCCATGACGAGATCGTGCAGGTCGGCGAGCTGCCGCTGGCGGGTGCCAAAGCGGAGCGACAGGTGGACGAGAAACAGGTTAATTTTCTCCATTTCCAGCTCGATGACCAGGCGCTTGAATCCGTAGTTCAGATAGTGGAACCGCTCCCGGTGAATCTCGCCACGCGTGAGAATGGCGTTGGCCTGCTTGTTAAAGACGGGCAGGCGTTCAAACAGCCCGCCCTTGGAGTATTTTACCTCACAGCGGTGAAAATAGCTGCCCAGATCCTCGGCGATCGCCTCGGCTTGGTTGACGCCCCGGCTGCGGAACGAGCCGGTGTCCACCTCGACCAGGCCGATGACGTCGGGATTGTGCCTGCGGATCAGCTCGGTGATCCGCGGCAGATGATTGACGGTTTTACGCAACAGATCCATCCAGGCGCGGTTTTTGCGACGCCCGGTTCCATAACGGATGTTGTAGAGGAAGAAACGCATGGGGTTTGCGGCGAGAACGGAGCACGGAGCAGTCAGGTATCCCGTGCTGCGGTCTGGATCAGCCAGGCGGTCTGGATCAGCCAGGCGGCCTGTATGGCGCGTGACAGGGGGATCAGCCAACCGCTGTAGATGGCCTCCAGGGCGGCGGGCAGGCAGTCGGCGTTGGGGGGCGGCAGGGTACAGGCGCGACTGTGTTCCGCGGCGCAGGATCGGACGCGATGCAGGACGAGTTGCTCGACCGAGGGAAAGGTGATCAACGCCTCGATCCGGACCGCGTCGCCCGCCTCTGCGGCCGCCCGGAGGCGGGTGTCGTTTCCAGCAAACTTGCACGCCGCGACCTGAAGCGAGAGACCGAGCCGGATGGCGATGGCGGCGATGGCGCCGGCGTCTGCGACGCGCAGCGCGTCCTCCGTCCCGGCCCCGGTTCTGGCGCCCCGAATCAGGAGCGGCAGGACGGAGCGGGTGAAACCGGCCTCGATCCGGGCCTGGAAGGATTCAAGAGCAGGCGGAAAAGCCGCTTCCGACGCTAGGCGGCGAAAGGTCGGCGCGCTCCAGCCGACGGGGTAAAAACCGGCAGGCGCCACGCCACAGACCGCCCGCTGCGCGAGACGACGGACAACCACATCGTCCTGCCTGGCAATCTGCTGGCGTATCTGTTCGAGCGGTGTGTTCATGAGCGTCTCATTGTGGCGTCAAAGGGGCTGTTTAGGCAAGCGTTTATCGTCTGGACTCGACGAAAAGGGCCGGACGTGAGACAATCAGAACCAATGCCGGATCGGATTTCGCCCCGTTGCTTCTGAACCTTGAACACCGAACCCCGTCGCCCGGCCGGAAAACCGCTATGAGTGCTGCCGCCCGTCTTCGTTCGCTGATACATGCGTGGGAAACGGTTCGTTACGAACTGCTGAACACCCGTCTCTGTGATCTCAATCTGCGTCTCTCCCGCTCGCCGATCCTGCCTGCGCTCAACCGTCTGCAGAAGGAGTTTCATGATCGCAAGATCGGCTTCGTGCCCGCGTTCTATATCACCGATGGCTGGGGCTGCCCCAACCGGGTCCCGGTGATCGGCATCCCGTTCTATCTGGCCGACAAACGCCTGATGCGGATTGAGGAGGAGCAGACCGGGGAGATCGAGGATGAGCAGATGGTGATGATGCTCCTGCGCCACGAAGCCGGCCATGCCGTAAACTACGGCTACCGCCTCTGGGAGGATCCGGAGTGGAGCGAACTGTTTGGCCGATTCGCCGAGCCCTACCGCGACACCTTCGACACCGACCCCTTCAGCCGCCGTTTCGTCCGCCATCTGGCGCACGGTCAGGCGCGGCGGACGACCTACGCCCAGAAGCATCCGGACGAGGATTTCGCCGAAACCTTTGCTGTCTGGCTGACGCCAAAATCGGGCTGGCGCAGGCGCTACGCCAACTGGCCCGCCCTGCGCAAGCTCGCGTACGTGGACCGGGTGATGCGCCGCCTGCGCACGCGCCCCCCCGCAGTGACCGGCGGTGAACTGATGCAGCCGATCGAGACGCTCGCAATGACGATCGCCGAGCACTACGGCCAGCGCGCCGAACGTTACCGCTCCAAAGCCCAAGGCTACCTCGACGACAAGCTCCAGCGCGTGTTTCCGCAATTCCGGTCCCCGGTCCCCGCCGTCGAGGCGGCCACCTTCATCACCCGCCGCCGCCGCATGCTCATCACCCGTGTCGCCGACTGGTCGGCGATGGCACCGGATGATATCCGCATGCTGCTCGACAAGGTGGTGGAGCGTGCCCGTTCGCTCGGGCTGCGGGTGCGGATGGACAAGCAGGAGGAGCGCCTGATGGATCTGGCCTCGCTCCTCACCGCCATGGCGGTCACGTTCCGCCACACAGGCAAGTTCATGGAATGACACAAGCCTCCGGGGAATCGCATGCACATCACTTATGGAATGGAAAGCCTGCACGCTTCCGACAGGCGGCGGCGAATACCGGGTGGCCTGTCATGTTGAACCTCCTTCGCGTCCACAATCTCGCGATCGTCGAGGAGGCCTCGGTTCTCCCCGGGGCCGGTCTCAACATCATCACCGGAGAGACCGGCGCTGGCAAATCCATCCTGATGGGCGCGCTCGATCTCGTGCTGGGCGGGCGCGCGGACAAGTCGCTGGTGCGCAGCGGCGCCGCCGAAGCCCAAGTCGAGGCGGCCTTCGCCTTGGCCGCCCCCGCCGCCGTGGATGCCGTGCTCGCCGAGTCCGGCCTGCCCCCCTGCGAGGACGGACAATTGATCATTCGCCGCACGATCGCCGCCGCAGGCGCGGGCCGATGCCTGCTCAACGATGCCGCAGTCACCGTCCAGACGATCCGGCGTGTCGGTGCCCTGCTGGTGGACATCCACGGCCCGAATGACCACCAGTCGCTGCTCGATCCCGCCTTCCAACTCGACCTGCTCGACAGCTTTGGCCGCTGTCTACCCGCCCGAACGGCCTATGACGAGGCCTGGCGCACCGTCGCAGCGCTCGAACGCCGCCGCGCCGATCTGCTGGGCGGCGGCGCCGATACCGCCAGCGAAATGGACCGGCTTCAGTTTGTCATTGATGAACTGGCCAGCGCCCGCCTGACCCCGGCGGACGACACCGACCTTATCCGCGAACACGCTGAAGCGGCCAATGCCGAGGCGATCCTGCAATCCGGAAACGCCCTCCTCGCCGGGCTGACCGATGGCGAGGGATCGGCCTTCGACACCCTCGCGGCCTTGCAGCACCGCCTGCTCGAATTGGGCCGCATGCTACCCGATGCCGAGGGCTGGCGCGCCGAATTGCAGTCCGCCGCCACCCAGGTGCAGGAACTCGGCCGCACGATTGCCGGACGCCTGCAACGGATTGACGCCGATCCGGGCCGCCTGCAGCAACTGGAGGAGCGGATGGCGCTGGTGCAGAAGCTCAGGCGCAAATACGGCGCCTCGGTGCGGGAGATGCTCGACACCCTGCAGAAGAGCCGGGATCGGCTCGACGATCTCGCCGCGCGGGACGAGCGGCTTGCGGGCCTGGATGCGGAGATCGCCGCCGCCCTGGCCGGGCGCGCCACCCGCGCCGCCGTGCTGTCCCAGGCCCGCGCCGCAGCCTCGGCCGGTCTCGCCCGGGCGATCACACGGGAACTGCGCGACCTTGGCTTCCTCCGAGCCGGATTTGGCGTCGACGTCACCCCGGTGTCCCCGCGTCCCGACGGCGCCGACGCCGTCTCCTTCGCTTTTGCGCCCAACCCTGGCGAACCTATGCGCGCCTTGCGCGACATCGCATCGAGCGGCGAGATCGCACGCGTCATGCTCGCCGTCAAGACGGTGCTGGCCCGGCACGACCGCATCCCCGTGCTGGTGTTTGACGAGATCGACGCCAACATCGGGGGCGAAGTGGGGCATGCCGTGGGCCGCAAGCTGCGCACCGTTGCCGCCTCCCATCAGGTGCTGTGCATCACCCACCTGCCGCAGGTCGCGGTCTTCGGCGATGTCCATTTCGTGGTGAGCAAGGCGGTGCAGAGGAATCGCACGCTCACCCGCATCTCACCGGTGACCGACGAGGCGCGCGCCGAGGAGATTGCCCGCATGCTGGGCGGCAAGAACCTGACCTCCGTGACCCTCGAGCACGCCCGCAAGCTGCTGGAAACGACGGCGTGAGAGCAGTCTGAGCTTCCGGGTTTGTGTGTGGATTGTTCCGTGAAGCAGGCGGGTCTCATGAATGCCTCCCAGACCGAGAAGGCCAATAAACTAAACACGGTGTTTGCTCCCATGACACTGCTCTTCCTTCGTCTCTCCAGTTGCCGCGACACAGCCGCGTCCTCCACGCACCGCGTGCTGGCGGATCTGGCTCTGACCGCGCATCCCGACACCGCGATTGACTTCGCCTTCCTGCCGCCCACGCGCGATCCGCGCGTCATCGGAACGTTCACCGGACGCGAATGGTCAACCTGCGATTTGATCCTCGTCACCAATTCCTGCGTGCAAGAGGCGGTTAACCTTCCCTGGCTGCTCCACGCGAACGGCCTTTCTCCCTGGGCGCCGGATCGTCCGGAGACGTTCCCGCCCGTCCTTCTCGGAGGCTCCAATGCGTTTGCCGCGCACTGTCTCGTTCGCACCGACGGCACGGCCGTCCCTGACGCGATGTTCTTTGGCGAAGCCGAGGACGCCCTTCCCGTTTTCCTGCGCCGCTGGCGGGAGGCTTCCGGTTCCAAGCGCGAACGCCTCACCCGTGCCGCTCACGCGCTGGACGGCTTCTGGGTCACGGGCGTTGTGCCCGACACGCCCATCCGACAGGCCGTGGCACGCGGAAAGCCGCCCCTCGCCTCGCCCCAGCCCCTGCTCGATACTGAAAGCACGGGCACCGCGCGCCTTTCTGTGGGCGCCGGCTGCGCCGCCTTTTGTTCGTTCTGCTTCGAGGGCTATGAACGCAAACCCTATCGTTCATGGGCGCTCGCCGATGTCCTGGCGCAGGCCCGCAGCCTCAAGGCCGCCTGCGGCGCGCGCGGCATCGAGCTCGACGCCTTCAACCTCAACACCTACGCGGAGCTCGGCCCGCTGGTGGAGCGCTGCGCGCGGCTCTTCCACACCGTTTCGTTCAAGAGCCAGCGGGCTGACGGCGTCGCCGCATGCCCCGGGATTGTGGACCTCGAACGCGCGGCCGGCAAAGGCTCCTTCACGCTCGGCATCGAGGGCATCAGCCCCCGTATGCGGGCCTTTCTCTGCAAGTCCCTCGCCGATGATGCCATCGCCGCCGCCATCCAGACCCTGCTTCAGCGGGGCGCGCGCGAAATCAAGCTGTTCTACATCCTTACCGCGCACGAGACACCGGCGGATCTGGCCGCTTTCGGCGACTTCTGTTCGCGCCTGAGCGGCTGGATGCGAACGCCGCCGGCCTGCACACGCGTCGTGCTGAGTTTCGGCCGGCTGGTGCGCATGCCCAACACCCCCCTCGCCCGTGACCGCCTCTTCCTCAACGAGTCAGACTGGCGTTTCTGCGTGGACGGCGTTGCGGCGATCTGCAGGCGCTACCGGCTTGAATCCCGCTTCGCGCTCGTCTGGCCTGATTACCTCGCCACGCAGCTCCTGGCCGCCTGTACTCACGACGACGCCGATGCTGTCGTTCGCCTCGCGTGCGACGGTCTCACCACTCACAGCCCCTGGCGCGAAGCCGATGCGCATCGCCTGGCCGATGCCCTCGCGCTCCCCGCGCAACAGGCCGCCGTTTCTTCAGCCCGCTGCTTCCCCTTCATTCAACGCGCGGT
>Ga0194125_10002303_pt1 | contig 31715 bp, 32 predicted proteins | sample TA2KigC250mmetaG_FD_148626 | JGI IMG/M metagenome (GOLD analysis project Ga0194125, IMG submission 148626) | Freshwater microbial communities from Lake Tanganyika, Tanzania - TA2015034 Kigoma Deep Cast 250m | ecosystem: Environmental > Aquatic > Freshwater > Lake | place: Tanzania: Lake...
TTCGGCCCGTAGGAGCTTCCACCCCTTCCGCTCTCTTACCCAGTCCGTGTGGACGACGAAGGGCTTGACGGTGGCCACCTGGCCGTTGCGGTCGATGTTGAAGTCCACGTTGACGTCCACGGTCGCGGTCCGGCCCCGGATGTCCGGGCGGCCGACCTGAAGCTGGCAGTGGATCTCGCCCTTCTCGTAGAAGCCGCTCTGCGCGAGGCGGATGAGTTCCCGCTTGTTTTCGCAGGTCGAGTCCTTGTACGATTCCGACACGTGCTGCATTACGCCGCCGACGCTCTTCTCCTCCACCGCATCCTGGATGGCAACCAGCCTTTCCAGGATCTGCTGGGAATCGCTCCGCCGATCGGGCTGGAGCTTCCAGACCACGATCACTGCGGCCACGATCGCGATCACGATTCCCGCCACGATCTTCAGTTTGTGGGCCATGGGGATCACCTCCGCAATTCGCATCTTCACCCTAGAGAACGTGACACCCCCCTCCGAGGCCTCGGCTGCGCGAAGGAACGCGCCCGGATGGCGCCGAACGATTCCGCGGAACCCATGGGCGACCTGCACGTTCCCGGCGACTGGCTGACGCTAAGGGAGGAGTTGGCTGCCGGCCCGCCCGCGGTGCTGGTGGTCGGCGGGAGCGACTCCGGCAAGAGCACGTTCTGCCGGTGGCTGGCGGCGGAGTGGGCGCCCAAGGGCGGAGCCTGTTGGCTGATCGACGCCGACGTGGGGCAGTCCCAGCTCGGGCCGCCGGCGACCGTCGGGGCTGCGCCTGTGGGCTCCTCCGAGGCGGCTGCGTTCTTCGCGGGCGACGTGTCGCCCCGGCGGGTCCTTCCGCAGATGCTGGCGGCCTTCGCAGAGGCCGTGCGAGCCGCTCGGGAGGCCGCGGCGAAGCGGATCGTCGTTGATACCACGGGCTGGACGACCGGCCCGGATGCGGTGGCCCTGAAGGTCGCGAAGGCCGCCCTCCTTGGGGAGGCGCATGTCGTCCTGATCGAGCGCGAGGACGAGCTGCGAGCCTTCCGGCGGGCGTGGCGGGGCCTGGCGCGCTTCCCGGTCCATCGGCTGGAGCCCGTGCCGGAGGTCCGTCGCCGCTCGCCCGAGGAGCGGCGCGCGAATCGGGAAGCCGCCTTCCGAGCGAGTCTGGAGGGCGCCGTCGAGTGTGAGATCGACCTGCGCCGGGTCGCGGCGTCCGGGATCGGGTCCCTGAGTCTCCCGCGCCCCTCGGTGCCGACGGGGTTGCTGCTGGGCCTGAACGACGCGGGCGGAAGGCTGCTCAGCCTCGGCGTTCTGGAGCGTCTTGACCCGGCGACCGGGCGGCTGCAGTGCCTGTGTCGGGCGGAGGCCGGGGCGGCGGCCGAGGTGCGGTTCGGGAGGCTCCTGCTCGACCCGGATGGAACCCACACGTCCGTCGCGGACGGCGGGGGGCCGCCATGACGCGCCTGTATCTTGTGCGACACGGGGACACCTACTTCGAGGCCGACCGGCGCATCAAGGGGCAGCTGGATGTCCCGCTCTGCCCGCATGGACGCCGGCAAGCCGCCGCGGTCGCCGAGTACTTCCGGGGCGCCAGCGCGGCCGTCGTGTACTGCTCCACCCTCAGCCGCACCCGCGAGGGTGCACGGTTGATCGCCGCCGCAACAGGCGCCCCGGTCGTGCCGACGCCGCTCATCGACGAAGGCGGCTGGGGTCGGTGGCAGGGCTTGACCGCCGACGAGATCGCCCGCGAGAGGGCGGCAGGCCGGGCCGACCCCGCGAAGTTCGGCCCGCTCGGAGAGGCCCGAGACGCGTTCGCCACTCGCACCGCCTGGTTCCTGGACGGAGTGGCGATCGCCTGGCGAGGCCGCACCGTCATCGCGGTGACACACGGGGGTGTGCTGAAGAACGCCGTCCTGCCGGCGATCGGCCTGACCGTGCGGGACCGGAGTGCGTTCGCGGCGGAGACGGGCTCGATCTCACTCCTGAGACACGACGGCACGCACTGGCGACCGGTCTTCCTGAACTGCACACCGCAGCGGGCCGCCGAGCAGCATCCGCCGGTGCGTCTCGCTGAGGAAGGGGTCTGACGTCTGTGGAGAAGCAACTTGTGTCCGATCTGGCCCCGAATGCACGCGTGGACTCGTCCTTCGCGGTGAAGTCCCGGTCGTTGGCTTCGTTCCGCAACAAGCCGGGGCAGTACCTCAACCTGACTCTGGCGGACCGCACCGGCGAGATTCCGGCCCGCGTGTGGGATAATGCGGAGCGAATCGCCGAGTGCTGCGCCCCGGGGAGCGTGGTCCGGGTTCGCGGGCGCGCGGAGGAGTACCAGGGGAAGCTGCAACTCATCGTGGAGGCAGCGGAAGAGGTGGCGCCGGGCGACGTAGACCCGGCGGACTACCTCCCCTGCTCGCGACGCGACCCGCTGGAGATGATGGGCGAAGTGGATGCCGCGATCGCGGCGGTCACCGACCCACACCTGAGGTCGCTGCTGGCGGCGTTCTTCGGCGACACGGCGTTCCGGAACCGTTTCGCCCACGCAGCCGGGGCCAAAACCCTACATCACGCCTTCGTCTCGGGCCTCCTGGAGCACACGGTCAGCGTGATGCGCGTCCTGTGGACACTGACGGAGAGCCATCCTGAACTGGACCGTGATCTGCTGACGGCCGCGGCGCTCCTGCACGACGTGGGCAAGATAGAGGAGTTGACCACCGGAGTCACCATTGACTACACTGACACCGGGCGGCTTCTCGGCCACACGGTACTGACCGACCGCATGGTGCGCGAGCGGCTCGCCTCGCTGCCCGGTTTCCCGGCGCCGCTGGCCGACACGCTGATGCACATGCTGCTCAGTCACCACGGCCAGAAGGAGTATGGCGCGCCGATCGTGCCCATGACCGCCGAGGCGTGCGCCCTGCACTACGCGGACAACCTGGACGCCCATGTCCAGTACTTCAGTCAGGTGGTCGCCGAGGGCGCCGGCTCAGGCAACCGCTGGTCGGATTATCAGCGGCTGTTCGACCGATACATCTACCTCGGAGACGCCGGAGCTTCGGCGCCTCCTCCGGGAGCCGCCGACGAGTGACCTGGCGCCAATCCTGAACCTTCGAGACGGCGTTTCGTCTATACGTTTGTGGGAGCCACGCTCTGCATGCCGAGCAACCAGGTCGAGGCCCTGCTGCAGCGGGCCCGGGCGGGCGACGGCGAGGCCTTCGAGCAGTTGATCGAGCCTCACGTCGGGCGCCTGTATAACTACCTTGCCCGGATGGTGGGCGATCCCGCCGACGCGGAGGACCTCACGCAGGATGTCATCCTGCGGGCCCACCGCGCCATTGGGTCGTTCCGCGGCGGCGCGACGTTCCAGACCTGGCTGTACCGCATCGCCACGAACATCGCGGTGGATGCGTTGCGTCGGCGGGGTCGCCGCAATGCGCGGGTGACTTCGCTGGACGACCCGTTGCAGGCCGAGCAGGGCCTGGTCGCGCGTGAGGTGCGCGATACGCAGCGCGACCCGCAGCGGCTGGCTGAGGCCTCAGAACTCATCGAGCAAGTGCAGAATGCGATCGCCGAGCTGTCGCCGAAACTGCGGGCCGTGGTGGTGTTGTTCGACATACAGGGGCTGACGTACGACGAGATCGCGCAGACGCTGCGTCTGCCGTTGGGCACCGTGAAGAGCCGCCTGTTCAACGCGCGGACGCGACTCAGAGAGCTGTTGGAGCCGTACGTCGCGGGAGCGGCCTGAGTCGAAGGCCGCCGCTGACGGCGAAGAGGGTACAAGCGATGAAGACGTGCAATCACTACAAGCTGTTGATCGGGGCGCGCGTCGATGGCACGGCCACGGAAGCCGAGTTGGCCGAACTCCACGGCCACCTGGCCGAGTGCACTCGGTGCGCGGGCGAGGTGCGCGAGCTGGAGCGCGTGCGGCGCCTGGTGACCGGCCTCCCGCGCCTGCGTCCGTCGTCGGGGTTCATGCCGGCTGCGATGGCGCGCGTGAGGGCGCAGCGCGTCAGCTGGTTCGATCGCCTGTTCGGCGGAATGCAGCCCGCGGAGTTCCGGCTGGCCGCGATGGTTGCGCTTGTTCTGGTCGTGTGCATCGGCGTCGGCATGGTGGCCCTTCACGGACACGGACCTGGCGTTTCGACGTCGGCGGTCGTGGTGAAGGCGCCCCCGCCGCACATGGCGCCTCCCGCGCGTCCAGCAGTTGCCTCTGCGAATGACGAGTACCTGCGGGAGTGCCGACTCGTGCACGGAGCGCTCGACCAAGACCGGGCCTTCTGGGGCGCGGAAGCCGTGCAGTTGGCCTCCTATTCCCGCTAGGCGGGCACGCCGTGGGCGTCCAGGCGAGGGTAGAGGGGACATCGAACCCACGTGAAGCAGCAACATCCGTTTGAGCAGCGCCGGCCTTGTGGGCCGGTGCTGAGGTTCCTGTCGCTCGCACTCGCTGCGGCGCTCCTCGCCGGTCCCCTGTGGGCTGCCGGGGCCAACGCCGTGGAGGTCCTGCGCAAGGCGATCCTCGCGCGCGGCGAGGTGACCTACTCCAGCGTCGGCACCGTAGCGGGGATGGAGGGCGGTCGCTCCAAGACCAGCACGCAGACCGTCTTCCGCAAGAAGGGCGGTCGCGAGCGCATCAGGATGCAGGACGCCGACGGCCGGACGGTATGGCTGAAGGTCTGCGACGGCAAGACGGTCTGGGAGCACCACGTCGTGTGGAAGCGCGTCTTCCAGCGCCAGCTACCCGACCCCCAGCGACTCCGCAACCGCGAGCTGTTCAACCTGAAGGTGCTCAGCGCCAACTTCAACGTGCAGTTGGTCGGGACGGAAACGATCGCCGGACGCAAGGCCTACCGAGTGCGGATCAGCCGCCCGGGCACGCCAGCCGCTACGATCCGAGAAGTGTGGGTCGATCAGGCCAACTTCGTCGAGCTCAAGACGCAGTCCTTCGGCCTGGACAGCAGACCCGTCCACACGGTCACCCTGGAGCGCGTGAATTTCAGCCCGACCTTCGACCCGGGCGCCTTCGACTTCCAGCCCCCCGCAGGGATCGAGCCCCACGTCATGCAGCCGCCGAAGTTCGTCGGGACGGTTGACGTCGCGGCCCGACAGGCCGGCCTCCAGGCGCTCCTCCCTCGCCAGGTTCCCTCAGGCTTCTCCCTGTACAGCGACTCGGTGACCGTCCGTGATCTGAAGGGTGTAACCGCCCTGTCGTTCCAGTACACCAACGGCGTGAGGACGTTCTCCGTGTTCCAGCGCAAGGCGAAGCCCGACGACAGGCCGCCGGGACCGGGACGCGGAGGAGCCCGGACCTTGCTGATCGCCGGCTATCACCTGACCATCGTCGGGCAGCTCTCACCCCAGGAATTCGATACCATCCAGGCGGGCTACGAGGCGCTGAATCGGTAGACCGCCTGACCGGGAGGGTCTCCCATGCGGCGCACTCGAACGACCGGTCTGTGGCAGTGGCCGATCTCCGCCGTGCTGGCCCTCGCCCTCGCCGCCTCGGCCCTGGCTCAGGGCTCCGGTGGCGTGGCCGCCACGATCACGCTGGTCGAGGGCCAGGCCGAGGTCATCCCCGCCGGAAGCACGACACCCACGCCCGCCCGCCCCAACATGCGCGTCCTACCCGGCAGCACCGTGCGCACCAAGGCCACTGGGCGCGTCGAGCTGCAGTTCGACGACCGCTCGCTGCTCCGGCTCGACCACAACACGGAGGTCCAGATCCTCAGCGGCTCCCAGGAACGCGGCGTCATGGTCACGCTGGGCAACATCTGGGCCAAGGTCCAGTCCGTCTTCGGCGCTTCGAAGTTCAAGATCAAGACCCCGACCGTCGTCGCCGGTGTGCGCGGTACCGTCCTGCGTGCCGAGGTCTCCGACCAGGAAGCGGCCATCGCTGTGGATGAGGGCGAGGTCGAGGTGTCCCCGACCGAGGGAGAACCGCCGGTCATCGTCCGCCAGAACCAGCAGGTCCGGGTGCCCCGTGGGAAGCGGGACCTGCGTCCGGGCGCCTTCGATCCGGAGGCCCGGCCGAAGTGGGAGTTCTGGACCGATCCCCTCGCGCAGCAGGAGGTGCAAGGCATTCAGGAGGCCGCCGCGGCGGCCAAGCAGGCCTGCGTCGAGGTGCACCAGCGGACCCAGGACATCCACCAGGCCCTGGCCATCGACGGGCAGGCCGCCTGGCGGCTCTCCCTGCAGGTCGGCGCAACCAACAAGCTTGTGGCCTCAGTGCAGAGCGCCCTGGCCGGGCGACCCCTCCCACCACCGCCGGGACCCAAACGCCCGGGTCCGCCCCTCACCAAGGCGCTCCTCATCGCCCGCCTCGACGCGGCCGACAATGCCTATGTCCAACTCGCGCCGCTGCTGTCGCGCGGCCGCGAGGCCGTGCAGCAGCACATTGCGGACGTGAAGGGCCTGCGTGATGCCGCGGACACTCAGCAGGCAGCCCAGCAGGAACTGGTGCAGAAGCTGAAGGCGTTCCGCGACCGGCGCGAGGTCGATCCCCACTGGCAGGCCTTCCGCCAACCGTGCGAGCAGTCCGAAGCCTACCGGGATCACGTCGCGACATCGCTGTCGGCGTGCAAGCCACTGCTGTCGCCCGACGTGCCCGCCAAACTCGGCGATGACCCGCAGAAGATGGCGAGCATCCAGCAGCGCTTCGCCTGGGGCATCAAGACCCTCGATGCCCTGACGAAGCAGATCACCGACGGACAAGCCGAGGTCGAGCGCCTGCGCAGGGCCGTCAACGGACTGCCCGAGGGGCCGGTGAAGCCGCTGCGTCCTCCCGGCGGTCCGCGGTAGAGACGCGCTGACGGCAGAGCGAGGGCCGGCCTCAGAGGAGGTCGGCCCTCCTGTACTGGTGCCAGTCTCCTGCCAGCCCCCTCCCCGAAGTGGATGCGGAGTGACTCCAGACCCCCAACCAGGAAGGGTGTGCGCTCCGGCTCGGTCAACGTCACCCCAGACTCACTGTGCGAAGGAGGTTGCCATGTTCGTTGCGTCCCTGGCCATCTGCTCGGTTGCCGCCGCCGACCCCAGTGCGCTCAAGGCCATTCAGGCCGCGATGCCCGCTTCTCCTCCCCTTCGCCCGGCGTTTGCCGCGGCGCGGCCAGGCGCGATGACGGTCGTGGATGCTCAGGGCCTGGACTACGACCGCAACCTGACGCTGCTGGCCTTGCAGGGGCTCGTGAACCGGAGGGCGCCGCGGCTGCTCGTGGTCGGGATGAGCGAGTTCAACCGCGACGCGGACCGGTTCTGGGTCGAGCGGCTGAAGACGCTGTACGGAGTGCAGGCGGAGGAGACGGACTTCGAGGGGGCGCTGCGCCGGTATGGGCCGGAGTTGAAGGGGCTGATCGCGTACCCGGTGGACAACTCGCAGAGCGAGAATGTGGCGTGCATGGTGGCAGCGCTGCTGAAGGTGCTGCCCATGGCGCCGGGGGTGCGGGAGGAGGCGGAGCGCGCGACGGGGCTGGCGGTGACCTACGACCTGTCGGGGTGCTTTGCGAACCGGCTGGAGGCGATTCGGTGGTCGCGGGAGCGTCTGGGGTCGGCGCTGCAGCCGCTGGACCTCGCGTGCCTCGATGACCGCACGTGGCTCCTGATCCGCGACTACGCGGTGATGCGTGGGGCGTTCATCGCTGGGCTGTCTACCGCCGACTCGACCGAGGCGGCGTTGCGCGGCGAGATCTCGGGGCTGCTGCCGCCGAATGCGATCCAGTGGGGCTGGGTCTGCCGGGACGGCGAGGGGGAGCACGTGGCATTCGGGTCGCAGCACGGCCTGCGCACGCTCTGCAGCACGAACTCGCCGAACCTGTCGTTCCTGTCGCAGATTCGGCCGCTCACGAAGATGCTGCCGAAGCGGACCATCGCGAAGGCCATCAAGCCGGAGAGGAAGGCTTACCTGAGCTTCGTCCTGAGCGACGGTGACTCGATCCCCATCCTGCTGACGCGGCAGTGGTACCGGTGGGACGAGAAGGCACGCGGGCAGGTCCCGTTCGGCTGGGAGATGCAGCCGCTGCTGGACCGGATCGCGCCCGCGGTGCAGGAGTACTACTTCGAGACCGCGACGGACAACGACGAGTTCATCCTGGGGCCCTCGGGCGCGGGCTACTGCCATCCGTCATCGCTCCCCGATCCGAGCGTTCTCTTCCGCGAGACGCAACAGGGGCTGCGCGAGCTGAGCGCGTCGGTGGTCGGCGTCATCGACAGCAAGCTCGATGCGGAGAGCGCGGCGTTCCTGTCGAAGGGCGTGCCGAACGCGGCGGGCTTCTTCCACGGCTGGGGCGGGACGCCGACCGCGCGGCCGCTCTTCGGGGCGGGCAAGCCGCACATGCAGTACCGGGTGTGTCCGCCCTCGCCCGAGGGGCCGAAGGATGCGGCGTACTACGCGAAGGTCGCCGACGAGATCCGACGGATTGCGACGATGGACGGACTCCCATGCTGCATCCCGGTGCACCTGAGCTGCTACTGGGCCGGCCCGGACGATGTGCCGAAGATCATGGCGGCGCTCGGGAAGGACCTGCCGGCGGAGGTTGTGCTGCCGAGCCAGTTGGTGCGGCTGGCGGCTGAGGCGTACCCGAACCGTGTCTTCCTCACCGTGCCGGAGGAGGTGCAGGGGATCGCGGGCCTGTCGTATACGCTACCGGTCACGCTGGACAGCACACACGCGAAGGCGACGGAGGTGCAGGTGATCGTCGCGCCCGCGGCGGCGCTCGACGGGCTCACGACGCTGCGGATGACGCTGCCGCCGACGGGCACCCAGACGGAGACGATGCGGCTGAGGCTACCGGAGGCGTCGAGGGAGACGGACCTGCGGGTTACACTGCTAGCGGGCCGAGAGGTCCTGGCGAGCCGCCTCGTCCGCCTGAGGCCGGCTCCGCCGCCGCTTGACACGCCTGAGGGCTACGACGCGCTGCAGAGCATCTGGGAGGCCGAGAGCGTCGCGCACGGCAACGGGCACGAGTTCGCGGACCGGGAGGCGCACAACGGCAAGGCCTGGGCCGCGATCGAGGGCAGGGACACGAACGAGGGGACCACGATCTGGGGGCAGTACGAGCGGCTGGAGCCGGGCGCGTACGCCGTCGCCTTCCGCTGCAGGACGACGAGCAAGGACGATCAGCCGATCGCCCGGCTGGACTGCTTCGACTTCGAGCGCACAAAGCAGGGCCGCGACGGCACGCTCGCGCAGCGGGTCCTGACGCCGAGCGACCTTCCGGCGGATAGCGCGTATCAGGATGTATGGCTCACGTTCGAGCTGACGGAGCCGGCGAAGTTGGAGTATCGCGTGGCTTGGACGGGCACCGGAGACATCGTCACCGATCGCGTCGTCGTGCTGCGCAGGCAAACACAGGGTTGAAATGGGCTGTGCGAGTGTGGTATGATGCGTCGCGCGGAGAGTTGGCCGAGCGGCTGAAGGCGATCGCCTGCTAAGCGATTATAGGGCTGAATGGCTCTATCCCGGGTTCGAATCCCGGACTCTCCGCCAGACAACTTGGGCGCGTGCTCGTGGCGCAAAGGATAGCGCACCTGACTACGGATCAGGAGGTTACAGGTTCGAGTCCTGTCGAGCACGCCAGTTCAGCTTTGCCAGGGGCCGGTGACCTCGCCCGTGTGACGGCTCAGCGGGGATGACCGCCCACCCTTTGCGCCCGTAGCTCAGGTGGACAGAGCGCTGGCCTCCGGAGCCAGGTGCGCGCGTTCGAGTCGCGCCGGGCGCGCCAGTGGACTCAAGCGAGCCGCCGCAGACACGGGCGGCTCGTGGTGTTGGACGGCACGAGGCAGGAGACAGGAGCCAGGAGTCAGGAGAACGGCAACGGCGTCGCGGCCGGGGCGAGCCCCCGTAGCTCAGGTGGATAGAGCGACAACCTCCTAAGTTGGAGGCCGCCCGTTCGAGTCGGGCCGGGGGCGCCACTCATCGACCTTCGCGCCAAGGCAGGAGTGGTGGGGCGGGCATTCCTGCCCGCCGGGGCCCCTTGGCGGGCAAGAATGCCCGCCCCACCGCATGCGTACGTACGAGGGACCCGGTGCGACCGTGCGACCGATGGATGGCGATGGCCCTGGGGCTGGCGCGGGAGGCGGCCGACCGCGGGGAGGTGCCTGTCGGGGCGGTTGTGGTGTGCGAGGGGGAGGTTGTCGGCCAGGGGGCCAATGCACGGGAGACGAGCGACGATCCTGCGGGGCACGCCGAGATCGTCGCGCTCCGTGAGGCGGCGCGGAAGCTGGGCCGCTGGAACCTGTCGGACTGCGATCTGTATGTGACGCTCGAGCCCTGCCCGATGTGCGCCGGGGCCATCGTGCTGGCCCGCATCCGGCGGCTCGTGTACGGGGCGCCCGACCCGAAGGCAGGGGGCGCGGGATCGGCGTTGGATGTGATTGGGAGCGCCCGGCTGAACCACCGGGTGCAGGTGATTGCGGGGATCAGGGCGGAGGAGTCCGCTGATCTCCTGCGAGGGTTTTTCGCGGACAGACGTCGCACAAGCGGAGAGGTGGCAGAGCACGGTTGAATGCGCACGACTCGAAATCGTGTAGCGGTCTGCAAGGGCCGCTCGTGGGTTCGAATCCCACCCTCTCCGCCATTCCCATGAACAGCGCGTCGGGCTAGGAAGCCCGACCTACGCTGGAGGGCGTTGGGCGAATGTCGGACCAAGACCTGGGCGCTGCCAAGCCTGCGGCGCGTCGCAACTCGCGGGGCGTGCGGCTGTGGGAAGCCGCCGTGTTGGCGGTGATCGTTGGCGCGGCGTCTTACTTCGCGGGCATGCGCAACGGCGTGAAGACGGAGCAACGGCGCGCCCAGCGGGCCGAGGGCGGATTGTCCCCTCATGGGGAGGGGATGGGCGATATGGGCATGGGCGGCGCCACGGGGATGGGCGGGAGCCCTTCGGAGACAGGGGGGGGCAGCGTCCCGGCCATGGACAAGGCGGCGCTGAAGGAGAGGCTAGCGGGGTTCGGGCACGAGGAGCTGCTCAACATCGGGAACCAGCACCTCGATCAGGCGCGGGCGGCCGGTGACGCCGAGGACCCGGAGGCCTCCGGGCGGCGCTTCACCATCGCCGCCGCCGCCTATGAGCAGGCCCTGGCGCTGAAGCCCGGGGATCCGGATGTCATCACCGACCTGGGGATCGCGCTCCGGGGCCTGGGAGACTACGAGGGCGCCGTGGCGCGGTTCCGGGAAGCCGCAAAGGCCGACCCGAAGCACCCGCAGAGCCGCTTCAACCTGGGGCTGGTCCTGCTCCACGACCTGAACCGCCCGGCCGACGCGATCACCGCCTGGGAGGACTACCTGACGGTCGCACCGAAAAGCGACCAAACCCGGAAGATGGTCGAGGCGGAGCTCAAGAAGCTGAAGGGCTGAGAGACGATCGCGGAGAGATGACCGAGTGGTCTAAGGTGCGCGCCTGGAGAGCGCGTATGGTCGCAAGGCCATCGTGGGTTCGAATCCCACTCTCTCCGCCAGGAACGGCAGGAGTGTAGGAGTCCGGGAGCCTGGGAGTTTGGGAGAAGAGGCCACGGCAACGCCACGGACGGCAGCGAGGGAAAGGGTGAGCGGTGATGAGTTCGGCTTACCCGGTGGGCGCGCAGGTCGGCGTTGGGCTTCAGGCTGAGCTGGAGGAACTCCGCGAGGAGAACCGGGCGCTGCAGGCGGAGATCGAGCGGCTCGAGGATGCCTTCGCGGAGCAGAAGGTGCACGTGGTGAGCGGCTACGTCGTCCTGACGTGGCCCGGCGCCAACGGCGGGTTCCTCGGGCGGTGTCCGGCGCTACATGCGGTCGCCAAGCGAGCCACCGAGGAGGAGACGCTCGAGGACGTCAGGGCGGTGATGCGGGCGGCCCTTGAGGCCTTCGACACGATGGGGAAGGCGCCCCCGCCGAGGGACGTGGAAGCCTGATGCCCCGTCTCGCACCTGCCAGGCCACGAGTGTTCGTGAGGGTTATTGAGAGCAAGGGGCTGCGCCGGGTGCCCGGACGGGGGAAGGGCAGTCACGCGTTCTACCAGCATCCTGATGACGAGCAGCGCTGCGTAACGGTGCCCGACTACGACGTGATCGATCCTGACCTGCTCGCGCTGATGATCCGGGAAGCGGGCAAGACACGCGACGAGTACCAGCGAGTCCTGAGTAGGGTGAAGTGAAGGGCGTGACGCGCCGTACGCGGACGGCGCGTGAGCGGAGTCAGAGCTGTGACCGTGCTAGACGGGGAGCTAGCGGTGCCCTGTACCCGCAATCCGCTTAGCGGGGTCGAATTCCCGCTCGAGGTGGCATTCCTTGGGGTCTGACCGTCGCGGGCGGCGATGAGGGTTGGGTCCTGCGCAAGGAGACGTTGCTGAACCCCGTCAGGTCCGAGAGGAAGCAGCGGTAGGCAATTCGTCTTCTGTGCCGCAGCAAACCTGGCCGGAGCAAGCCACGCCGGTAACGTCTGGGGAGTGTTCATCGACAGTGGGTGCACGGTCACTTCTTGAGCACCGGCCTCGGTTGCCAGAATGGGTCCGGGGCCGGTGCTGTCGCTTGTGAGGCGGTTTCGGGTTTCGCGTCTCGAGTTTCGGGTTGGCCGCCACGTATGAGGGCAGGGCGTCCGCGCCAAGGTGTGGAAGACCCCCGATCGCATGTCATACGTATCCCTGACGCTCAAGTATCGGCCGACGACCTTCGCCGACGTGGTCGGCCAGGAGCACGTCACCCGCACCCTGCGCAACGCCGTAGCGGAGGGGCGCATCCATCACGCGTACCTGTTCTCGGGGCCCCGCGGCACGGGCAAGACGAGCGTGGCGCGCGTGTTGGGCAAGGCGCTGAACTGCGAGCACGGGCCGACGCCCGACCCCTGCGGCCAGTGCGCCATGTGCCGGGCGATCCGCGACGGGCGCGCGCTGGATATCGTCGAGATCGACGCCGCCAGCAATCGGGGCATCGACGAGATCCGCGAGCTGCGGGAGCGCGTGAAGTACAGCCCCGCCGAGGCGCGGCATAAGCTGTACATCCTCGACGAGGTCCACATGCTCACCACGGAGGCCTTCAACGCGCTCCTGAAGACGCTTGAGGAGCCTCCGGCGCACGCGTTCTTCGTGCTCGCCACGACGGAAGCGCATCGCGTCCCCGCGACCATCGTGTCTCGCTGTCAGCGGTTCGACTTCCGCCGGTTGGGTGTCACCGAGATCGCCGGGGCGCTGCGGCAGATCGCGGAGGCGGAGGGGATCGGGGCGGAGCCCGAGGCGCTGGCCGCCATCGCTCGCGCCGCCGATGGGGGCATGAGGGACGCGCAGAGCATCCTGGACCAGATGCGTGCGTACGCGGGCGACACGATCGACCTGCAGACCGTGAACAGCGTCCTCGGCGCGACGGACGTTCGAACGCTCACTGAGATCATCGGAGCCGTCCTCTCGGGGGATGCGCGGGCGATCTGCGAGACCGTGGACCGCCTCATCTCTGCCGGCAAGGACCTGGGGCGGCTGCTCGACGACCTGATGCTCTACGCCAGGGACATGTCGCGGCTGGGGCTCGGCGTCGAGCCGATCGGCCCGGTGGCGGGTGCAGAGGACCTCGCCGAGATCCGGACACAGGCCAAGGCTCTGGGCCCGCAGCGCGCGATGGCGCTCATGACGCACTTCGCTCAGGTGCGCCAGGCCTTCCGGCAGTCCACGCAGCATGGCCTGCTGGTTGAGACGGCCCTGCTGGAGGCCGCGAGGACCCGCGAGACCGCTACGCAACCTGTCGCAGCCGACTCACTGCCGGCTCAACCAACGGTGCCGCCGGCCCGGCCCACGCCGCCTCCGGAACCAACGCCCGCGCCGCCTGTCCGTGAGGCTCCCGCGCCCAAACCTGCCCCGCCGCCTGAGGAGCCGACACCGGTTCCCGCGGTCGGCGAGGGGCCGCTGCGCGTCGAGATCGTGCGTCAGCACTGGCCGAACGTCGAGGGCGCTCTCCGCCGGATGCGGCGGTACCCCGTGTGGGCGCTGGCGCAACAGGCGGCGCCGACGGCCGTGGACGGGAACCTGATCACGCTCAGCTTCGGTGCGCAGTGGAAGACCCTCCACGAGAAGATGTCCGGGGACAACCGGAAGGCCCTCGAGCAGGCGCTCAGTCAGGTGCTCGGCATGACGGTCGAGGTGGACCCCATCCTGCTCGAAGGCGAGCTTCCGGGGAACGCCGCCCCGCCGCGCTCCGCCGAGGCGGCGCCCCCGGAAGCCGCGAGCGAGCGCTTCAACCCGGTCGAGCAGGTGAAGGAGACCTTTCCGGGAAGTACGGTGATGGGCAACGGCAGGGGAGGACCGACGGGGTAGTGGACTGAGGGGCGGCGTGGAGGAGGGAGTGGGTCAAAGGCAGAGGCAACAAGGGACAGTCCGTGCGTCATGGTCTCGCCTCGCGAGACCATGACTTGGACAGTCCCTGGACGAGGAACAGATGAGGAACCCGTTGGAACAACTGGCGATGTCGCAGTTGGGCAACCTGCAGCGCAGCCTGGTGGAGGCGGCGGAGGAGGCGCAACGCGAGCTTCGGAACACGAAGCTCGAGGCCTCCAGCGGCGGAGGCGCGGTGCGGGTGACGGCGAACGGTCTCGGCGAGCTGATTGACGTGAAGCTCGACCCGAACGTCATCACCGCGGAGGAGGATCAGGTCGCATTGCTGGAGGCCCTGATCGCCGATGCGGTGCGCAATGTGATGGAACTGGCTTCGCAACGGGCGGCGCAGGTGCGCCAGGAGAAGCTGAAGGCGAGCGGCCCGTTTGCGATGCTCGAACAGATGGGAATCGACCTGAGCGCGTTCGGAACATGACGGCGACGCCACGGCGTCTGATGTTCCCCCGCCAGCGTTCTCAAAGCCGATCCTGAGACCAGGAGGAGGACAGGCACTCCTGCCTGTCCTCCGGGACGCGGGAAGGCGCGGTCCGGACAGGCAGGAATGCCTGGCCTCCGGGTTTGGGGACACGCCCTGAGTCACCATGCTGCGTTACGCGAGGCCGCTGCAGCGGCTGCTGAATGCCCTGGAGCGCCTACCCGGAATCGGCCCCAAGAACGCCCAGCGGCTGGCGTTCCATCTGCTCCGGGTCGACGACGCGGAAGTGCAGGAGCTTGCCGGAGCGCTGCACGACCTGAAGGCCTCGATCCGCCCCTGCACGCAGTGCTTCAACTACAGCGAGGGAGAGCACTGCCCGATCTGCGCCGATCCCCGCCGCGACGCGACGGTCGTGTGTGTGGTGGAGGAGGCCAGCGACGTAATGGCGCTGGAGCGCTCTGGGGAGTATCACGGGCTGTACCACGTTCTCGGCGGGCGCCTCTCCCCTATCTCGGGGGTCGGGCATGATGAGATCAGCCTCGATGCGCTGCTGGAGCGGCTGCGCAACGGCGAGGTCCGCGAGGTCATCCTCGCCACCAGCCCGACGGTCGAAGGCGACGCCACCGCGCTGGAGATCGCCCGGTTGATCGAGAACCTGACGCGCACGGGCGAGCTGAGCGCGACGCCGAAGCTGACGCGAATAGCCCTCGGGCTACCGGTAGGTGGGGACCTGGACTACGCGGACGGGTTGACGCTCGCGCGGGCGCTGCGGGGCAGGACGCTGGTCGGGGACTCGTAGCTCGTCACATGCCATGTAGGGGCGGACCCACGTGTCCGCCCCTTACCGTGGACAGGGCGGACACGTGGGTCCGCCCCTACATGAGTATTGAAGGACGGAGGTTCAGCCTATGCCGCAGCTCACGGAAGTGCGTTGGCATGGCCGCGGCGGCCAGGGAGCAAAGACGGCGGGGTACATCCTCGCCGAGGCCGCGGCGGCCGACGGATGGCAGATCCAGGCGTTCCCGGAGTACGGGGCAGAGCGGCGCGGCGCGCCGATGCGATCGTTCGTGCGGATCAGCGACGCGCCGATCCGCCTGCGCTGCCCGGTCCGGAACCCGAAGATCGTCATCGTGCTGGACGATACGCTGCTCGGGTCGGAGGACGTGGCGAGCGGCGCCGCGGACGACGCAATCGTGCTCGTGAACACGACGATGTCGCCCGATGAGGTGCGCAAGCAACTCAGCAACCCGCACCTGCGAGTGGCGACGGTGGATGCCACCGGCATCGCGCTCGACACGATCAAGCGCGACATCCCCAACACGCCGATGCTGGGCGCGCTGGCGAAGACCACCGGCGTGGTGACGCTCGAGGGCGCCAAGCGGGCCGTGCACGAGAAGCTGGCCGGCAAGCTCTCCGAGGCCGTCCTGCAGGGGAATCTGGCCGCCATCGGGCGCGCCTACGAGGAGGTGCGTGAGGCATGATCTACCCTCGAGACGCCAAGTGGCAGGACCTGGCGCGCGGCGGCATCATCCCAGAAGCCGGCACCGCGCTGGCGTACAAGACCGGCGGCTGGCGCACCTTCCGCCCGATCCGCGACAACGAGTGCTGCATCGACTGCCTCTTCTGCTGGGTCTACTGCCCCGACGGCGCCATTGTCTGCGAGGAGCAGTCGGTGAAGGACAAGCCGATCGACCTGGACCACTGCAAGGGGTGCGCGGTCTGCGCCGAGGTCTGCCCCAAGGACTGCATCAAGATGGTGCGCGAGACCGAGATCCAGGACTAGCAGCAGCCACTGCCTCCCCGGCGTAGGGCGAGGCGTTTTGGGAGGACCGTAATGGCGGAGCAGATCGCGTTAGAAGGCAACCAGGCGGTGGCCGAGGCGATGCGTCAGGTGAACCCCGACGTCGTCGCGGCCTACCCCATCACACCCTCCACCGAGGTCGTCCAGATCTTCTCGCAGTTCGCGGCCGACGGGAAGGTGGACACCGAGTTCGTGGCGGTGGAGAGCGAGCACTCGGCGATGACCGCGTGCATCTCGGCCGCGCTGTCGGGCGGCCGCGTGATGAACGCGACCTCCTCACAGGGCCTCGCGCTCATGTGGGAGATGCTGTACATCGGGGCGTCGCTGCGGACGCCGATCACGCTGGCGCTGGTGAACCGCGCGCTCAGCGGCAACATCAACATCCACTGCGACCACTCCGACTCGATGGGCGCGCGGGACTGCGGCTGGATCCAGCTCTTCTGCGAGAACGCGCAGGAAGCGTACGACACCATGTTCCAGGCCGTCCGCATCGGCGAGGACCTGCGCGTGCGGCTGCCGGTCATGGTGTGTTACGACGGCTTCCTGGTCAGCCACTCGGTCGAGATGGTGAAGGTCGAGGAGGACGCGGCGGTGGCTGATTGGGTCGGGCCGTACGTCGTCGATCGGCCGCTGTTGGATGTCAAGAAGCCCTACACGGTCGGGCCCCTGGACCTGCAGGACTTCTACTTCGAGCACAAGCGCACCCAGGTCGAGGCCTATCCCGGCGTGCCGGCGGTCATCGAGGAGGTCGGCGCGAGCTTCGAGGCGGCCTTCGGTCGGCCCTACGGCCTCATGGAGCCGTACATGCTCGATGACGCGGAGACGGCCATCGTCTCGCTGGGCTCCACCGCGGGCACGGTGAAGGACATCGTGGACGCACAGCGCGCGGCGGGGAAGGCCGTGGGCGCCCTGAAGCTGCGGGCGTTCCGGCCCTTCCCGGCCGATGAGCTGGCTGCCCAACTCGCGGGCAAGAAGGCCGTCGCCGTGCTCGACCGGTCGATGTCGTTCGGCGCGGCGAGCGCGCCGCTCTACTCGGAGGTCACGTCAGCGCTCTACGCGCGCGGGGCAACGGTGCCGGTCGCGACCTACGTGTACGGCCTGGGCGGTCGCGAGATTCTGCCGGAGCACATCGAGCAAGTCTACGAGGACCTCGCGGCGGTCGCCGCGTCGCAGAAGGCCGATACCCAGCCGAAGTACCTTGGCCTGCGGGAATAGGAGGAACGGACTCATGCCGAGCTTGAAAGAGCTATCCACGCGTCCGGAGCAGTTTCTGGGCGGCCACCGCCTCTGCCCGGGCTGCGGTGAGGGGACGATCGTGCGTCAGGTCCTCATGGCCGCCGACAAGCCGGTCGTCGCCGCGAGCTGCACCGGCTGTCTGGAGGTCTCCTCGAGCATCTTCCCGTACACGGCCTGGAACATCCCGTGGGTGCACCTGGCCTTCGAGAATGCCGCGGCCACCGCGGCGGGCCTCGAGGCGGCGCACAAGTCGCTCAAGCGCCAGGGCCGGTGCGAGGAGGACCTGCACTTCGTCGCCTTCGGCGGCGACGGCGGCACGTACGACATCGGCTTCCAGGCGCTTTCCGGCGCCATGGAGCGTCGCCACCGGTTCGTGTACGTGTGCCTCAACAACGAGGCCTACATGAACACCGGCATCCAGCGCTCCAGCGCGACGCCGCTGGGCGCCCACACGACGACCAGCCCCGCCGGGAAGGTCGTCCCCGGCAAGCTGACGCCGCGCAAGGACCTCACCGAGATCATGGTCGCTCACGATGTCCCGTATGTCGGCCAGTCGAACTCCGGCCGCTGGCGGGACCTCACGGGCAAGGCCGAGAAGGCCTTCCAGACCGACGGCCCAGCCTTCCTGAACGTCCTCTCCGTCTGCCCGCTTGGCTGGGGTACGGAACCCGGCAAGGCTATCGAGATCTGCGAGGCCGCCGCCGATACGTGCGCCTGGCCCCTTTACGAAGTCGTCGAAGGGCAGTATAAGATCACCTACCGCCCGAAAGAGAAGAAGCCGGTCGAGGAGTACCTGAAGCACCAGCGGCGCTTCGCGCACCTGCTGAAGGGCGAAGCGGGCCAGGCGGTCATCGCGCAGATCCAGGCCGACGTAGACGCCCGCTGGGAGAAGCTCCAGAACCGCGCGGAAACCAAGTAGCGGCGAGGGAGGCAGGAGAGGCCTCTGCCGAGAGCGAACGTATTGGGTACGGGAGGTTCTGGGCCATGTTGGGGAGTTCGACGCCTGGCACCCACGGGGCCGTCGCCGCACTCCTCGCAGCGCTGGAGATGTGGCCCGGAACCTTGCTCCCACTGGGCTTGCTGGTTCTCAAGGGGGCTGCGCTCGCGATCGGCCCGCGCCTCTTCGAGTTCCAGGCTCACGAGTGGGCCTGGTGTGCGGTGACGACCGGCATCTGGGGCATCTCGACGATCACGGTCGTGGGCGCAGCTCGCGGGTCAGGAGACGCCCGGACAGGGGGTGCCGCGACCGGCCCCATCGTCGCCACGCTCGTAGCTGCAGTGGTCTTCTTCGTGCTGATCGCCGGTCTGGAGACGAGTACCTACTCAGGTCACCGGGCCATCGCGGTCATGGGGGGTATCGTGACGTGGGTGTTGGTCGTGCCCAGCACGGCACAGAGGGTGACGGAGGCACGATGGAACGCTCTGAGCCAGTCAAGTGGCTGATACGCGCAGTGGTAGGCCTCATCGTGGCCATTCCCCTCGCATGGCTGGTGTACGTGCGGCCAGAGGGGGGCTATGGGCGGTGGGGCGAGGCGGGGCTGTATGTCCTGGCAGCGGCGGCAGCAGCGTTGGCGCTTGTGCTGTCAGAGGCATTGATCGTGACACTGTGCGGGGCACCACAGCCGCTTCGTGGGGTGGAGGTTGCATCTCACATCGCCCTGCCGCCCGGTACCGTGACCGTCGACAGCATCGCCCCGCTCCAAACCTCATCGGCCCGGATCAACCGAGGCAGGCGGTGGCTTACCGACCTTGGGCGGGTCGCCGGGATACTGCACCAGGTCCGCGCGACGATCGACATCGGGGGCCGCCCCGTCGAGGTGTATCTGAGTCCTGAGGAGCTGTCCGCGCTAACGGACCATCTGGCGGACATCGAGGTCGTCATCACGGACATACGTGAGGCGGCCGGGCTGCCAAACGAGCAGGTGACCCGGGCCCGACCCGAGACCGAGGCGAAGGGCGCGTAGGGCCCATCGCCGCGGAGGCACGCGATGTGCGAACAAGCCGTTGACAAGTCAACCTGGCGGAACAAGGTCGGCCTGGCGGAGATGCTCCGCAACGGCGTGATCATGGACGTGACCAACGCCGAGCAGGCGAAGATCGCCGAGGACGCCGGCGCGGTGTCGGTGATGGCCTTGGAGCGCGTGCCCGCCGACATCCGCAAGGAGGGCGGCGTCGCGCGGATGGCCGATCTGAAGGTCATCGAGGGGATCATGGAGGCGGTCACGATCCCCGTGATGGCCAAGTGCCGCATCGGCCACTTCGCCGAGGCGCAGGTGCTCGAATCCATCGGCGTGGACTTCATCGACGAGTCCGAGGTGCTGACCCCCGCCGATGAGTCGTTCCACGTGGACAAGCACGCGTTCAAGGTGCCCTTCGTCTGCGGGTGCACGAACCTCGCGGAGGCCCTGCGGCGGATCGGCGAGGGCGCGGCGATGATCCGCACCAAGGGCGAGGCCGGCAGCGGCAACATTGTCGAGGCGGTGAGGCACATCCGCGCGGTCGTGAGCCACCTGCGGAAGCTCACGACGCTCCGCGACGACGAGCTGATGACCGAAGCGAAGAACATGGGCGCACCGTATGAGCTGGTGAAGGAGATCGCCCACACCGGGAAGCTCCCCGTGCCGAACTTCAGCGCAGGCGGGATCGCCACGCCGGCGGACGCGGCGCTCGTTAGGCAGCTGGGCGCGGAGGCGGTGTTCGTCGGCTCGGGCATCTTCAAGTCCGAGGACCCCGCGGCGCGCGCCCAGGCCATCGTCCATGCCACGACCTACTACGAGGACCCGGCGGAGGTCGCGAAGGCCTGCCGAGGTCTCGAAGGCGCGGCGATGGTCGGGATCGACGTGCGGACGTTGCCCGAGGAGGAGCGGCTGGCGACGCGCGGGTGGTAGCGGCAGAGGCAGAGGCAACGAAAGAGGGGAGATTCGAAGACCAGAAGATTCGAAGAACGGCAACGGCAGGCAAGCCGGTTCCGCGAGACGACTGCGGAACCGGCTTGCGAGCTTCCGCGAAGGGCAAGAGGCATGAGGCCGAGGATCGGCGTGCTGGCGCTGCAGGGGGACGTCGAGGAGCACCTCGCGGTGCTGCAGCGACTCGAGTGCGAGCCGGCGGCGGTCAAGACCGCGGCGGCGGTGCGCGAGTGCGACGGCCTCGTCATTCCCGGCGGCGAGAGCACGACCATCGGGAAGCTGATGGAGCGGTTCGAGCTGACACCCGCGATCGAGGAGCTGCATACGCAGGGCAAGCCGATCTTCGGGACGTGCGCGGGGCTCATCCTGCTCGCCAAGGAGATCGTTGGCAGCGATCAGTTCCGGCTCGGGTTCCTTGATGCGCAGGTCGCGCGGAATGCGTACGGCCGGCAGGTGGATAGCTTCGAGACGACGCTATCGGTGAGGGGGATCGAGGGCGACCCCGTGCGCGCCGTGTTCATCCGGGCCCCGGTCATCGAGCGCGTGTGGGGCGAGTGCGAGGTCCTGGCGGAGTTCGGCGAACGGCCGGTGCTCGTGCGCCAGGGCAACCTCCTCGGCGGCGCGTTTCACCCGGAACTGGTGGGTGAGACGAGGGTTCACCAGCTGATGCTCGACATGGCTCGCTGAGCTACGACTTGCCTCCGCTTTCCTCGCCCTTACCCTCGAACCTCAGTGTCCCGAAACGCTCCGGCACATGGAAGCTCGGGTCGGGAGTGTTCGTGGGGGACCAGGCCTGGTACTCGACCTGATCGCTGACAGCGTCCACGCGGTAGAGGTTGATGCGCCACTCGTCCCCCGGCTTGGGCGGCGTGTTGGGGGCGTCGAGGAAGCAGACGAATGGGATCGCGATCTCCACGGTCCACTCGCCATCGGGTGTGCCGGGATCCGTAACCTCCACCGCGGTCTTCATCCCCTTGGCATTCCACATCTTCTTGCCGTCGATCGGCCCCGGCGCGCCCGCCTTCGGGATGACGAGGTCCACGACTGTGTTGAGCGGGTTCACCTCGAACTCCAGGTAGCAGCCCTGGTCCGCGCCCGCATCGGCGAAGAGCTCCACCACCTCGTTCTGCTCCCACAGGTTCTGATCGCGCTGCTTCATCGAGCCCTGGATGTCGGGGTCGACGCACTCGAAGGCCACGTAGAGCATCGCATCGTCCCACAGGAGTCGTGCGCCGGTGGAGGTCTCCGCAAGCTCGCCGTTCCACCGGACGAAGCGGGCCGTCAGCTCCGCGACGTTCCACGTCGCCTCGTCGGCCACGCCATCCACCGTGATGGCGCCGGTCGCGCGAGCGCAGATGTACGTCGGCAGAGGTGCGGGCGGCGCTTCCTTCGTTGCAGCCTTGATCGGTGGCGTTGGTTCCATCTTGGTCGAGCGGGGTTGGCAGCCGCATAGGGGGATGGCGGCAAGAACCAGGATGAGAGCGATGGCGGTTCGCATGGTGATCCCTCCCTGGCGGCGGGTGTCAGCCCGTCGCGTCGTCGGTGAGCAGCACGCAGCTGAGCGGAGGCAGGTTGACGGTCACGGCCCCCTCGACGACCGAGGCCGCGGTGACGGTGCTCGCGTCGGCGCAGGCGTGGATGCTTGCGCGAGCAGGCAGGCGCAGATCGATCACGGTGGCCTGCCGCGTCTCCGTCGTCCAGTTGGCGAGGATGACACCGTGGCGGCCGGAGGGGCTCCGCCAGGCGGCGTGGGCGATGGCCGGCACCGCGCGGCGGCCGCCATGCTCCCACTCGATGACTTCGCAGCGCACGTCCGCTGGGCGTGCCATGCGGCCGTAGACGAGGAAGGGCCGCCCGGGTCCTCGTCGCATGAGCGTCACGGAGCGGATCATCGCCAGCGCGTCATCGTTGCTGCCGACCTTCGGCTCCCAGTCCCCCCAGTTGAAGGTCTCGCGGTTCAGCAGCGTGCCGTCGCCGGTGAGCACCGCCCCGGGGATCTCGCCCCAGACGCCGTTCCACGCGTTGCGGATCGGTAGCGCGTACGGTTCCGGTCCGGTGCTCATCATTCCGTGCAGGATCGTGCACTCGTGGAACAGGTAGTGGTAGACGGGCACGAAGTTGGCGAGGCCGCTGCTTGGCGGGCTGACGCGCACGTCGCTCTGCTGGAAGAGCGGGAGGCAGTACTCGTTGCAGGGGTTCTCGGTGGACTGGATGACCGCGACTTCGCCCGCTTCTGCCGCGGCCTCGCGGAAGAGCGCGATCATCTCCTCCATCGCCCGGGTCATCCACCGTCCCGGCACGGGCGGGTGGCCGTGGTCCGCGGAGAAGCAGGGGAACGTGGCGGCATTGCAGTTCTGGTCGAAGAACTGGATGGAGTCCATCCCCCACCCGATCAGCCTGCGGACGAAGTCCCGCGCGATGTCCTTGGTCGGCTCCGCAGCCATGCAGGTGATGTAGCTCGGGCGCCAGGACTGGTCCCAGTACTCGGCCCACAGTTCCCCGTCGGCCTGGCGACAGACGCCGGCTGCGCCGTCGTGCCGCTCGAAGTACTCGCGGCCGTCGTACCCGTTGTACAGGTGCTGCATCACCCAACGCGTGCCGTTGCAGAAGGAGCCGGCGCGCCAGCCGCGCTCGCGAGCGTCACGGCAGAAGGCTGCCAGCGACTCGTCGCCCCCGACCGGCGGGAAGCAGTCGGGGTAGACCCACGGCCCGCCGCGCTCCCAGGACATCAGCACCGCGACCAGGGGCGCCCCGACGCGCGAGGAGACCTCGGCCAACAGCGGCGTGATCTTCTGATAGGGCAGGAACTCCTCGATGGGCGGCGCGGGCCCGGCGTCCACATAGCCTTGCAGGCGGACCGTGATGTGCGGCGGCGAATCGAGGAGCCATTGCGGAACGTCATCCCGCTCCGTCAGCGGCGCAGCCCACTTCTGCCGCAGGCTCCAGTCGCGATACAGGTCCGCCGCGTCGTACCAGTCGCCCTCGAAGCTCCCGAGCACCACCTCGTACGGCAACGTCCGCTCGCCGGTCTCGGGCCAGTCGCCCACATGCGCGATGCCGAGCCGCAGCCCCTCGCCGCGGCGGGCGGCGCGGATCATCTTCACATGCCCCTCGGTGTCGTTGCAGGCGAGGTAGAGACCGGCGCGCGGCGTGTACCAGGCGACGAACTGCGCGAACACGCGCCCCGGGTAATGCGGGGAGTTCCTGTTCTCGGGGATGAGTTGCCAGTGCGAGGGCTGGTCGAGCGGGAGGGAGTCCTGCATCGCGCCCGTATGCAGTTCGCCGAAGCCCGCGGGCAGGAGCACGGCGCCCTCCGGCACGCACGGCACCACGACGAAGGGGAACTGCAAGTCCACGATTCGCAGCCCGCAGCCGTTCCGTACCGTCGCCGACCAGCGGCTGAAGCGATCGGCCGGGTCGGTCCGAACCGTGAGCGTGACGTCGAGCTCGAGGCCGCCGACCTGCGTGAACGCGAAGGTGACCGCCCGATCCGCGGGCGCGACGGTCACGGCTCGGGCATCGCGCGAGTCGAGGACGCAGTACGTGCCCGACGAGTCGAGGTACTGCAGGACGAAGGCCGGATCGTCCGGCGAGGAGACCAGCAGCTCAGTCTCGGGCGAACCGCGAGGGCGGAGTGACAGAAGGCGCCCGGTCGCGGCGTCGAACCTGAGGACATCACGGGCGGTCTGCAGGGCGAGCGAGGACATGCGACGCGGCCTCCGGTGAACTGTGGGTCGGACCCAGGTTCCGTCCCACGCCAGGCGCGTCCTCCACGTGTGTCCGGGCAGCCTCTGGCAGGGCTTCGGGCGTTGTGTCCCGGAGAGGACTTCGCCGAATGCGGGCGAAGGAACCGGCCGGAGGATCACGACACCAATGCACTCAGCCCCTCGCCTGAACCACGCAGTCGTCGCAGCACTGCTGGCGGGAGTACTCGCCGTCGGCGCCCATGCACAAGAGAAGACCATCGTAGTCGCCCCGCACAAGGTGCCTGTCACGGGGGTGTTCCCCGGTCTGTGCTTCCTGGTGGCGGACGAGTCCGAGACGCAGTGGAAGCCTCTCGACCGGGGCATCGAGGGGTTCGTGTTCCGGTGGGGCTTCCGCTACAAGCTCAGCGTCGTGGAAGAGCCGACGAGCAACGGCAGCACGAAGCTGCGGCTGGTGAAGGTGCTGAACGAACGTGATGCGCGCCCCTCGTACGCGTTCGAGATTCCCCTGACCGCCGCGCGCGTTGTGCCCGCGCCCAACGGGACCTTCTACATCTGCGGCGAGAAGCAATTTGCCCTGGCGGAGGGGGGCGACGCGCAGGGATTCGCGAAGGCGCTTGGGGCGGGCGCGAGGCTCAACTGCAGGTTCACCTTCGCCCAGGACAACGCGCAACCCCTCGTCTTGTTGGGATGGAAGCCTGTCGGCGCGGCTGGCCCGACGGTTGGCGCGGGCGGCGAGATCCCTTCGGACGCGCCGCCCATCCTGCGTAACGGCAGCACACTGGTGCCCCTGCGGGCGATCTTCGAGTGGTTGGGCGCGGAAGTCGACTACGACGCGGCGAGCCACGCGATTTCGGCGACTAAGGACCCTCACAGTGTGCGCCTGCGGATCGGTAGTACCACTGCCCTCGTCGATGGGGCGTCCGTCAGTCTTGAGGCGCCGCCGATGGAGACGGGCGGGCGGACGTACGTGCCGCTGCGGTTCGTAAGCGAGGCCCTCGGAGCGAAGGTCGAGTGGGACGCGGACGCGCGCCTCGTCACGGTCATCGATGGCCAACGCGCCGGCACGCTGCGGGTGCCGTAACGCGGCGGGTCAGTCTCCGCCGACCACGACTACGTCATGCTGCGGGACCGCGGGTGTAGACGGTGCGGCCGGGCAGCTGCACTCAGCGTCCAGCGCGACCTCGTACTCCACGCGCTCCACGAGCCTCAACTCCACGGTACCCCCGTGTTGCAGGTCGAACGACTTCGTCCGCAGTCCTCCGTCGCCTCTTGCCCACGTCACCCGCACGTCGACGTCGTCGCCGCCCCTGTTGACGAAGGTCAGGGAGGTGGGCCCCTTCCCGATCACGCGGGGAGGTCCGCCGTCGTTGGAGCTACATCCCACGAGCGAGCCACATGCAGCGAGAAGCAGACTGAACAGCAGCCCCTGCCTCCTCATCTCGGTGCCCTCCGTTCGTCCTACTATTGCCAATAGTATATCAGAGGGCAAGCCGAAACGCAAGGTCCTCCCGGTGGCCCGGAGGCACCGGTGAACCTACCCCAGCCTACCGTAGCTCAGCCCGGTCTCAATCAGGGCAACGAAGTTGCGCAGGGGCACATAGTAGGTGACGGAGTTGGCCGACCCGACGCAGTAGCCACCATCGCGGCCGAGGAGGTCGATGTTGCGGCGGACCGCGGCGGCCACCTGCTCCGGCGTGCCGCGAGCGAGGAGGTCCACGTCGATGTTGCCCAGCAGGCAGAGGCGGTCGCCCCACTCCGCCTTCACCTTCAGCGCATCCATCGCCTGGGGCTCGATGGGGTGCACGGCGCGGAAGCCGCAGCCGACGATGTCCGGTAGGATGGGCGTCAGGTCGCCGTCGGAGTGCAGCGCGAAGGGCAGGCCACGCTCGCTGCAGATCTCCCCCATTCTCCGGTAGACCGGGAAGACGTGCTCGCGCAGAATCGCGGGCGAGCAGAGCAGCCCGGTGCCGTACGCCATGTCATCGCTCATCCACAGGGCGCCCACCTTGGGCAGCTCAAGCGCGCGCTCGAAGGTGCGGAACTGCACTTCGGCGACCCGCGCGAACACATCGGCCAGCAGGTCCGGCTGGAACCGCGAGGCCAGCCCGAAGCCCTCCCAACCCATGAGCATCCAGGTGGCGGTGAGCACCTTGCCGATGATGACGATGATCCGCATGCGCTCGGGGAGCAGGGCAGCCACGGCCTCGATGTGCGAGAGGTCCGGGTCATCCGGCTTGGGCCACGGGAAGGCCTCGAACTGCTCCCGGGTTACGATCACCCCCTCGCCCTCGGCCGCCCACGTCACCTCGCGCTGGCCGTCACCATAAGCCGTGTACTCGTGTCTCTTGCGCTTCGTGGCCTCGCCGGACAGCACGCCACCGACCTCCAACAAGCCCGCCGACAGGGGGACGAAGTCGTAGCCCGCGGCGACCCAGAAGTCCACCTCGTCCTGCGGGCTCAGGATCGGTCGGCCCAGGAAGGCCTCCTTCACTTCCCGGTCCACGTGTAGCTCGCAGAGCGGCACGCGATCGGGCTTGCCCTCCAGCATCAGGCAGGTGCGGACGCGCGAGAAGTCGTTCTCGATGGGCATGACGGAACTCCCGAGGTGAGGTGGCTGAGGAGGTACTTCGCCGAGGTCGGGCGCGAACCTGCCGCTACCGCGGCCGCCAGACGTGCCCGCGGTCTTCGCCCTTGGCGTTCGAGACGCTGACGGGGTTGCTGCCGTCGGCCTGCATGACGAGGATGTCGTAGTCGCCGGCGTTGCGGTTGCTGGTGAAGGCGATGTACTGGCCTGAGGGCGACCAGACCGGCTGGCGATCGTCGCCGGGGTTGTTCGTCAGGTTCACGAATTGCCCGCTGCCGATGACGGTCGCGAAGACCTCGTTGTTGCCCGCACGGTGCGAGGCGAAGGCGAGCCAGCGGCCGTCGGGGGAGAAGGTGGGGTCAGCGTCCCAGTCCTTGTCGAGGCTGGCGTTCGTTTGCGCCCCTGTCTGCATGTCCATGAGGAACACATCCACGTTCCCCTCGCGGTGGCTGTAGAAGGCGACGTAGCGCCCGTCGGACGACCAGACGGGGTCTGAGTCGTACGCCTGGTGACCTGTCAGCTGGCGGAGCTGGGTGCCGTCGGGAGCGACCACGAGGATGTCCTGGTTGCCCATGCGGTTCGATACGAACGTGATCCAGGGGGCGATCGGACACCAGTTGCCGGGGCCATCCCATTCGGGATGCGTGGTGACGTTCACCGGCGTGCCGCCCTCGGGAGAGACAACGAACAGGTCCGCGTTGCCCGTGCGGTCGCTGGTGAACACGATCAGCCGCCCATCGGGCGACCACGCCGGGTCCCCGTCGGTCCCCGGGCTGTTGCTGATGTTCTTCGCCGCGCCGCCCTCGATTGGCATGACGAAGACCTCGTCATTGCCCGTGCGGTCGCTGACGAAGGCGATCCGCTTCCCATCCGGCGACCAGCAGGGCTTGTCATCGAAGGCGGGGTTGTTCGTCACATTGCGCAGACCGGAGCCGTCCGCCTGGACGATCCAGATGTCACGGTCCCCGCTGCGCAGCGAGCTGAAGGCGAGCCAGTCTTGCGCCATCGAGGGGGCAACCGCGACCCAGGCGAGCAGCGGGATGGGGAGACAGGTACGGACGAGGGCTCGGCGAAGACGCTGCATCGTACGGGCTCCCGGTAGGAGATCGGGGGACGGAAGTCGTAATACAGAACACCTCGGCCCGCGACGGGTTCGCGTGGTTGCGTGTAACAACGGGGCGCGACGAGACAATACAGGGGTGAGGGAGGGCGTTATGGGTCAGGCGAGCCCGGCGGAGGCGCTAACTGCCCCGAGACTCAGGGCCTGGAGCATAGCCCGTCGCGTTGGGCCTGGCACGCGCCGGGTGCCTGCTGGCGCAGTCGCGGCGCTTCCCGACGAGGCGGTGATGGCCCGCGTCCAGGGGGGCTGCGGAGCCTCGTTCGACGCGCTCGTGGCCCGACACTATGGCACTGTGGTGAACTTCGCCGCGCGCATGACCGGGCGCCGCGACTTGGCCGCCGACGTCGCCCAGCACGTCTTCGTGACCGTGTACGAGCAGCGCCGGCGCTACCGGCCCGGCTCGCCCTTCCGGCCGTGGCTCTACTGCATCGCCCGCCGACGGTGCCAGGCGCTGCTGCGGCGGGAGCGGCGGTCGCCCCTCGTCGAACTGGAGGACGCAGACCTTCTGCCCGGGGGCAGTGGGCCAGCCGAGGAGGCGGAGCGCCGCGAGGCCGTGGGGGCGCTGGTGCGGGGGATGCGGCAGCTGCCAGAGCGAGAGCGGGCGGCCGTGGTGCTGTTCCATTACGTCCAGTGCAGCTACGAGGCGATCGCGCAGGTGTTGGGCTGCTCGCCGGGCGCCGCCAGAACCGCGGCGTGTCGGGGAAGAGCACGCCTGCGGCGACTCCTCTCGGAGGAGGACAGCTGATGGGAGCCGAGTGCCGCCGGGCAGCGGAGTTGCTTGCGTGTCGTACGGGAGCCCTTCCCTCGGAGGACGCCGCGCGCATGGGCGCTCACCTGGCAGCGTGCGCGGCCTGTCGCCGGGTTGCGGACGACCAGGAGTGGGCCGAGGGCGCTCTCGCCCGGTACCCGCGGGTGCCCGCAGACGCCTCGCGGGCCGTGGCGTTGGTGCGGGGCGAACTCGCCGCGCGCCAGGGGGTGACCACGCGCCCCTGGTGGCCCTGGGCCGGGGCGGCTGCCGTGGCGGGCAGCGCGGCCGTCGCTCTCGCCTTGTGGGTCCCGTGGGCCGCCGCGCCCACCCCGGGGGTCGTGAAGGCCGCGAGCTTACCTCCCGCGCCTGCTGGCGCCCGACAGTCTCTGGCGCGACCTCCTGAGCCCGCACAGGTATCCGAACACAGGGGCGAGACGCTCCCGGCCACACGAGTGGCGGCCGCCTCTTCCCCTGCTGCTCCACGCCGGGTACACCACGCCAATCGGCGGCCCACCCATCCCGTCGTTATGTCTGGGCCCACCGTTAGGGAGGCGGGTGAGCTGCCGCTCCCTGACCCGGACCCCGAGCCGGACCGGTCGGCTCCCCCACAGCCGGTGTTCGCCGTCGCGCTGCGAGTGGAGGGAGACGAGACCGGGGGCTGGGCCGTGGCCGTGCACGATCCGCAGACGGGCGAGCAGTTCGGGGCGCTCTGCGAGCCAGCTCCGGTCCAGCCCGACCTGCCTCCAGCCATGCCGCAGCCGGAGACCGTCACCCCTGACACCAGCGCCCCCACGCGCGGCACGTCCCTGCGCGAATGGGACGCGGGAGGATGGACCTGATGACAACCAAGGCGATTCCCGCGGCGCTCGCACTTCTCGTGGCCTCGTGCCTGACGGCCTGGCCCCAGCGCGTTACGCTGGATGTGACGGCCATGCCCTTGCTCGATGTGCTGAACGAGCTTCGCGTCCAGACGGGGTTCGAGTTCCGGTTCACCGGTGGGCCCCCGCCTCTCGCGCAACCGGGCGGCCTGCAACGTACTCCCGACCGGGGACCGCTAGTGACTCTGTCGGTTCAGGACATGCCTCTCAAGAGGGCGTTGGAGGAGATCGGGAGCCAGACGGGCCGGGCCTTCGTCCCCGACTGGGGCAGCTACTTCTGCTGTGTCCCACGACCGCTGGAGGGAAGGGAGGTGCCTCAGACCGAGGTCCGGGGCTACCGGATTCGCGTTCGTTCGGTCGTGTTCTCCCTGGCCAAGCAGGACTTCGAAGACCGGTCGCCGGTGCAGTCTCCGCCCGACCCCCGGATGACCATGGAACTGGAGATCGACGCCCCGGAGACCGACGCTGCCGCCCGGCTGTTCACGCTCGATGGCGACCTTCGCCTTGTTGACGACGCGGGCCGAGCCGTCCCACCCCGGACCGAAGATGCCCTCGGCCGGATTCGGCCCTATCTTGCACCCGCGCGCAACGACATGCACCTCCCCGACCCTACTCTCATCCGCACGAAGCTGGACTGGGCCTTCCCGTCCCCCGAGGCTACGTCCCTGTCTCTCAGCGGGAGCCTGCTGCTCTGGCGGAAGTGTGAACCCGTGGAGATCACGCTGCCCGTCGCGGGCGGACCCACCGAGATCGAGGCCTACGGGATCAGGATCGGCGGACCCCGCGCCATCCCCAACTCGCCGGGCGGCGGAGGGGTGGTAACGTCCTACCGCCCGTACCCGCCCCTGGAACTCACCGCACCGAGACTGCAGACCCTGCCGGACGGGGTTTTTGCCCTGGCATGCGCCGATGGCCGTCGCGTGCCACAGATGGGCCCCGGTTTCTCGTATGGCCGCAGCGCCGGCCCCGTGTGGTGGTCCACGAACGCGCCCCCGACGGCAATCGTCCTTCGCACCCACGACAAGGCCGACCCCTCCGACCGAGTGTCCTTCGTGATCGCCGACATTCGGCTGCCCGACCTGCCCGGCTGGACGCGCGCGCTGGCCGAGGAGGCAGCCCGGGAGACTGCCGACCGGCCACCCCACCCCTACTTCGCCGCGGGTGACGATGCAGGGCGCGTTGAGTTCGACCTCCAGGTGGACGACGAACCTCTGCCGGGCCCCATGTCTGTGCCCGTGTCACTAGTGGAGAGGGCCGAGGGCTTCGACATCGGCGAATATGCGCGTTGGCAGGTCGCGATGGATGAACGCGGACACGTCCGTCTCGATACCCTCAAGCCGGCCACGTACCAGCTTCGGGTGGAGGCGTACAGCCTCGACGGGCTGATGCCAGATGATCTCGGGGCGCGACTGGACCAGCGTTTCGGCATCCTGTCCAGCACGTACACCTGGATCAACACATCGCTGAACGTGGAGGTGCGGGCCGGGCAGACGACCCACCTCCCCGCCATCCGCTTCGTGCCCGCGATGCAGGTCTTGAGGCCGGCGATGAACGCGGTCGTGCGGCAAGAGGAACTCGTGTTCTGCTGGAAAGCCTACCCCAGCGCCGCGCGCTACCGGGTCAGCCTTGCTGTCAACTTGGCCAAGGGGAGCGCAGTCTTCTGGGCATCCGATCCAACCGACACCACGTACGTCCGCTACGACCCGACCAAGGGCAAGGTCTACTCCGAGTCGCTCCGCAAGTACCTCCAGCTTGACCCGACCGCCTCGTACCACTGGCTGGTTTGGGCCTACAACGCGAAGGGCGAGGTCATCTCTCAGGGCCACGGGGTTGGTTCGTTCAAGGTCGAGTAGCTTGCCCCAGCCACGCACGACATGGCCGGGCACGTCTGCCGGAAGGGACGTGCCCGGCGTTCTTCCAGCCGGAGGCAAAGGGGGCCGGCTGCGTGGCGGGGAATGTGCCTTGGCGTTGCGTCAGGGCGCGACGCCGGCCTCCGGGCCCGCCTTGGTGGGCG
>Ga0194125_10002306_pt1 | contig 31703 bp, 14 predicted proteins | sample TA2KigC250mmetaG_FD_148626 | JGI IMG/M metagenome (GOLD analysis project Ga0194125, IMG submission 148626) | Freshwater microbial communities from Lake Tanganyika, Tanzania - TA2015034 Kigoma Deep Cast 250m | ecosystem: Environmental > Aquatic > Freshwater > Lake | place: Tanzania: Lake...
GGCTCAGGAAGGAACGTGTGCCGGAATTGCGCAGGCCTGTGGGCGGGGCGTCTCTGCCCCGCGCAGGGTGTCGCGGGGCGCAGAGGCCCCGCCCACATTGATTCAGAATCGTGGCGAGTTATTTAGCATGGACGTGGAGGCCGGCTTGCACGCCGGCGGAGGCAAGGAGGTTACCTGGATAAAGCTCGCGACCAAGGAGTTCCTCTGGCTTCATCCGAAGCTGACCCCCAACGCCCAGTGCGTGGCCTACGTCCACAGTTACGTCAGAAGCCCCAACGACAGGAAAGTAACTGCCTTCGTGGGCCTGGACGACGCCGGCAAGCTATTCATCAACGGCGAGCTAGTCTGGGCCGTGCCCGGGGTTCACCATCTCAAGGTGGACGAGCACGCCGTGCCCATCCGGCTCAAGGCCGGCTGGAACGAGGTGCTCATCAAGGTCGGGCAGGGCGAGGGCTACTGGGGCGTCGCCTTCCGGCTCCAGGATCCCAAGCTCGAACTGACCTACTCCACAACTCGAGGAGCCGCCGATGAGAAGAAGTAGCACCGCGGCCACGCCGGCCGTTGGCCGCAGTGGACTTCTTCATGCTCGCCGACTACTATAGGCATTCGAGACGCGGACGTAGCGCCTGCCGCCCACCCGATAACCCCAGGAGCGATGCGATGCAATCTCGCCAACGGGCAACCGCTCGGTTCACGGTGATAGCCCTGGTCCCCCTGCTCACGTCGGGACTGGCGGGTCTCCGTGCCGCGGATCAGGAACCGGTAGACCCCGGCTACCAGCACGCCCCGCCAGACGCCTACGAACGATGGAGTGACCTGAAATACGGCCTTCGGGTCCACTGGGGCCCCTACAGCTTGCTGGGCGTCGAGGCATTATGGCCGGTCCGCACTATGCCCAACGCCAGGAAACAGGAGTATTACGAACTCTACAAGAAGTTCAACCCGACGGAGTTCGACGCGGAGAAGTGGATGGACCTCCTCGAACGAGGCGGCCTGACCTTCTTCACCATCACCACCAAGCACCACGACGGGTTCTCGATGTTCGACACGAAGACCCGCGTTAAGCGCCGGGTCAACTACGCGGCTCCCGGCGGGCCTAGGATCGAGGATTGCGACCTCGCCTACAGCATCATGGACACGCCCTTCCGCCGCGACGTGATCAAGGAGCTGACCGACGCGGCGCACAAGCGCGGGATCGCGGTGGACCTCTACTTCTCGCACATAGACTGGTACGACGCCGACTTCCGGATGGACCCGCTCCACACGTTCCACGACAAGGCTTTCACCAAGGCATCCGACCCGGAGGCCTACGCCCGGTTCGCCCGCCGGCACCGCGAGCAGATCCGCGAGCTGCTCACCCACTACGGCAAGGTCGACATGATGTGCCTCGACATGAGCCTGCCGGCCTTCTGCTGGCCGGACGTCAAGGAGACCGTGCTGATGGCCCGCCGGCTCCAGCCCGACGCGCTGTTCCGGGACCGCGGCATCGGCGCCTACGGTGACTACACGACCCCGGAGAACTGGATCCCCGCCTCGGAGGGCCTGACCGACAAGCGGGTCCAGCGGCCCTGGATGGTCATCTACACGCTCGCGGGCCAGTTCGCCTACGAGCCGAACGGCCAGAAGTACAAGAGCGGTGAGTGGATCGTCGCGAACCTCGTTGACATTGCGGCCAAGGGCGGCAATTTCATGGTGAGCATCGGCCCGGACGCCCGGGGCATCTTCCATCCCGAGGCCGTCAAGCGCCTGGAGTACGCCGGCAACTGGCTCAAGGTCAACGGCGAGGCGATCTACAAGACGCGGCCGTGGGTGCGGTACAAAGAAGGCGACGCCATCCGCTTCACCCGCAGCAAGGACGGCCGAGCCGTCTACGCGATCAGCCTCAAGTGGCCCGGGAAGACACTGAAGCTCAAATCCATTCGCGCCCGAGAGGGCTCCGAGGTTCGAATGCTCGGCGTGAACGCGCCGCTGAAGTGGCGCAACGACGACCTCGAAGGCCTGACCATTGACCTGCCTGATGAGCTTCAGGCCGAGGAGCGAAGGCCGTGCAGGCAGGCATATGCGTTCCGCATCGAGGGCGACCTGAGAGAGGCGGTAGGGCGCAGCATCGAGCTGAGCCTCCAGACCCGCGACCCGAAGACTGGGCAACCCAGCGTCGCTAAGCAGAAGCTCGACCCGGCGAAGGTGGGCATCGTGATCGTGGACCCGTGGAACTTCCACTGGTGCATGACCGCGGCCCAGCGCTTCGGGGCGATGGCCCCACGGCTCAACCACGCGCTCGAGGCAGCGCGGAAGCTCGGTATCCAGGTATTCTGGAGCCCGACCGACGTGGCGAGCCAGTACGCCGGGTGGCCCCAGCGCGAGCGCGCCCTCGCCGTGCCCCTGCTCGACGCGCCCCGCGTCCGACGCCTCGATCTGCGCATCAACGTTGGCGTCGGGCCGTGCATGTGCGGCCCGGGAATCCCCTGCCTCGTCAACTACGGCTGGGACGGGATGAACCCGAACCTGATCATCGGCGACCGCGACCTGATCGTCTGCGGCATGCAGGAGTTGTTCTCCCTCCTTCGCCAGCGCGGCATCACACAGCTCATCTACATGGGCGGCCACACGAACATGTGCCTCATCGGCAAGCCCGACGCCCTCAAGAACATGTACGAGGCCGGCTTCGAGTGCTGCGTCGCACGCGACCTCAACGATGCCTTCACTTCCTACGACCCCGCGAAAGGCTGGACGCCCGACGACGGCACGGCGCGCGTCGTGGCCGACATCGAGAAGAGCGGCGTGCCGACGATCGACATGGTCGAGGAGATGACCCGCGCGGGCGTCTGGGACCCCGCCTGGGTCGTGGACGGCGTCCGCCTGACGCCGTGGGGAGCCAAGGACCGGCCCTATTTGTTCCGGACTTCGACGGTCCTGACGCTCACGGCGCCGCTGGTAAAGGATGTCCAGATCCGTTACACCACCGACGGGAGCGAGCCGACCGCGGCCTCGCCCCTCTACGAGAAGCCGCTCACGCTCACGAAGACCGCCGAGGTGCGGGCCGCCGCCTTCCGGGGCGGCAAGCCGGTTTCGCTGGTTGGGAGCGGGACATACGTCCTCCTGCCGCCCAATCCGCCCGCGCCGAATGTTTATCTCTCCGAGCTGACGCCCGTGAAGCGGCAGTATCCGCACGCCATCTGGCACTATTGGCCGAAGGCCGACCAGTCCTACGAGGGCGCGCCGCTCACCATCCGCGGGCGAACCTTCAAGAAGGGCCTCGGCATGCGCGCGCCGGCCAACGAGCTATTCGAGCTGAAGCCGGAGTTCGACCGCTTCGTCGCGCTCGCCGGCGTGGACGACGGGGTGCTGCGGAAGGCCGAGAACGGGCGGTTCTGGGCGATGCACGCGAGCGTGCAGTTCAAGGTGTTCATTGACGGCGAGCTGGCCGCCGAAAGCCCCATCCTGCGGATCTCGCAGGAGCCGTGGCCGTTCGACGTGAGAATCCCGGCAGGCGCCCGGCGAATCGACCTTACGCTCACCGACGCCGGCTCGCGCTCGCCCTTCGACCTCGGGAACTGGGCGGAGGCCGGCTTCATCACCAGGCGCTCCGCGGGCGCAGTCCGTTCAGTCGTTGGGAGGAACAGAGAACCATCGGCGATGACCCTTCGGGCCTTGCCACGGGCGTCGGCCACGTCTCAAGGACCACACGAGGCCGGCGTCAGGACACGCTGAGCTTGAGCCGTCTCATCCCTTCACAGGACCGCTCCCTCTAGGATGCGCATCCGTACTATCGCGTCAGGCGCTCGATGGGAGCGACCGCGGCAGCGTCGCGAGCCGGGCGCAAACCCCACAGGGCCGACAGAGGCTTGATTCCTGCGCAGGGGGTGCTACGATCATCATCGCGAGGGTTGGCCAATGGGGTCAGCCGGGCGCCCAATGACAGACTTCGCCGGACTGGAGTGAAGCATGTGGACATTCTGGCTTCTTCGCCTCGTGGTTCTGGCGTACGCCGTCGCATCGGCGGTCTCGGGTTTCTCCCACGCAGGGCCTGCCGCACCTCTGCTGCCGGGGGTCAAGGCAGTCTGGGATTTGGCCAAGGCGTACCGGCAGACCACGCCGACGCGCGAGCGCATCTGCATCAACGGCCTCTGGCTCTGGCAGCCCGCTGACCCGAAGAGCGACCAGGTGCCGGGCGGCAACTGGGGGCACTTCAAGGTGCCCGGGTGCTGGCCGGGGATAACCGACTACATGCAGAAGGACTGCCAGACGGTGCACGCGCATCCGAGCTGGCAGGAGGCGAAGCTGGCCGACATCACGGCGGCCTGGTATCAGCGCGAGGTCACGGTGCCCGCTTCATGGGCGGGTCGCCGCATTGCGATGCAGGCGGAGTGCTTGAACTCCTTTGCCGCGGTCTACCTGGATGGGAAGAAGCTCGGCGAGATTCCCTTCCCTGCGGGTGAGGTGGACCTCACGGCCGCTTGCCGCCCGGGGGAGAAGCAGGTCCTCAGCCTGCTGGTCGTGGCGATGCCGCTCAAGGGCGTGATGCTCTCCTACAGCGACAGCAACTCGGCCCGCACTGTGAGGGGCTCGGTTGCGCGACGTGGCCTGTGCGGCGACGTCTACCTCGTCTCCACGCCCGCAAAGGCGCGCCTCGGCGACGTCAAGGTGGCAACCTCGGTGCGTAACGGGACGATCACCTTCGAGGCCGCACTCCACGATGTCGCGGCGGATGCCGCGTATGGCGTGCGCGCCCAGGTAACCGAGGGCGGTCGCGCCGTCAAAGAGCTCACGAGCAAGCCGTTCCGAGCGACCGACCTGAGAGACGGCCTGTTCGCCTTCACGGAGAAATGGAAGCCGGACAAGCTGTGGGACGTTCATACCCCGCGGAACCAGTACGATGTGGCCCTGACGCTGCTGGACGCGGAGGGCAAGGCGCTGGACACGAGCTTCCCGGTCAGGTTCGGCTTTCGCGAGTTTTGGATTGACGGGCGGGACTTCTACCTGAACGGCACGCGCATCTTCCTGTGTGCGGTGCCCTTCGACAACGCCCAGGTGGGGGCGGCGTGGGCAAGCTACGCCGGGGCGCGCGAGAGCATGAAGCGCCTCCAAAGCTGGGGCATCAACGCCGTCTACACCCACAACTACGGGTGCGAGCCGGGCACCCACCTGGGCTTCGAGGAAATCCTGCGAGCTGCGGACGACGTGGGGATGCTCGTCTCCTTCTCCCAGCCGCACTTCGGCCAATACGACTGGAGCGCGCCGGACGCCCACCGCACCAACGGCTACGAGCGGCACGCGGCGTTCTATGTGCGCGCGGCCCAGAACCATCCCGCCGTGGTGATGTACTCGATGAGCCACAACGCCACCGGCTACAGCGAGGACATGAACCCAGACCTGATTGACGGCATCTACGAATCGCGCAGCGAATGGGCGCTCAACAACGTTCGCCGAGCCTTGCGCGCGGAAGCCATCGTGCGCCGCCTGGACCCCACCCGCATCATCTACCACCACTCTAGCGGGAACCTCAGCTCGATGCACACAAGCAACTTCTACCCCAACTGGGTCCCCATCCAGGAGATGAGTGACTGGTTCGAGCACTGGGCGACGAAGGGCGTGAAGCCCTTCTTCACCTGCGAGTACGGCGCGCCCTGCACGTGGGACTGGGCCATGTACCGCGGCTGGTACAAGGGGGCACGGAGCTTCGGCAGCGCCGTCGTCCCGTGGGACTTCTGCGTCGCGGAATGGAACGCGCAGTTCCTGGGCGACAGGGCCTACCGCATCAGCAAGGAGGAGACGACGAACCTCCGGTGGGAGGCCCAGCACTTCCGGGCGGGCGACCTGTGGCACCGCTGGGACTACCCGTACCACTTGGACTCCCGCGACTTCGCCGAGCGCTACCCCATCCTGGCCGCCTATCTGACCGACAACTGGCGGGCCTTCCGCGCCTGGGGCGTCTCAGCCATCTCACCCTGGCAACATCACGTTTACTGGAGACCCCGCCCCGACCTGAACCGCAACCAGCGCGTCGAGCTGAAGACCGACTGGGAGAATCTCCAGCGGCCCGGCTTCAGCCCCGATTACCTCGAGGAGCGCTATGAACGCATGGACCTGGCCTACGAGCGCACGGATTGGGTGCCGACCCCGGCCGCCGAGGCCATGTTGCGGAACAACATGCCGCTCCTGGCCTATCTCGCGGGAAAGCCGAGCAGCTTCACAAGCAAGGACCACAACTTCGTCCCCGGCGAGACCGTCGAGAAGCAGCTCATCGTCATCAGCAATTCCCGGGAGGCGGTGACCGGCGAATGCTCGTGGGCGTCGAGCGCTCGGGGCGAGAAAGGAACGGCCAGAATCAACGTCGCCGCTGGCGGCCAGCAACGCATCCCCATCCGCATCGCCCTCCCGGCCGACCAAGCCCCGGGAACCTATGAGCTCACGGCAACCGTCAAGTTCAGCACGGGCGAGACCCAGAGCGACTCGCTCGTTCTCCATGTCCTACCACCACCGCCACCCCCTGCGCTTGCCGCGAAGGTGGCGCTCTTCGACCCCAAGGGCGAGACGGGCAAGCTCCTCGCGGCGCTGGGCGTGCGTTACCAGCCCGTGGAAGCTAACGCAGACCTGACTGGCTACGACTCGCTGATCGTCGGTAAGGCTGCACTAACCGCAAACGGGCCGGCGCCGAACGTGACGCGCGTCCGCGACGGACTGAGAGTCCTGGTCTTCGAGCAGACGCCCGAGGCGCTTGAGAAACGGCTCGGACTCCGCATCGCCGAGTACGGCCTGCGCAACGCCTTCCGCCGCGTGCCCGACCATCCCACGCTCGCAGGGCTGGGCGATGAGCACCTGCGCGACTGGCGTGGCGAAGCGACGATCCTCCCGCCGCGGCTGGAATACGAGCTGAGCAACAGGTTCAGCGGCTCGCCCGTCGTGAGGTGGTGCGGCCTCGAGGTCCCACGGCTCTGGCGATGCGGGAACCGCGGAAACGTGGCATCCGTCCTCATCGAGAAGCCGCCCGTCGGCGACTTCCTGCCAGTCATTGACGGCGGCTTCAGCCTCCAGTACAGCCCCCTCCTCGAGTACCGCGAGGGGAAGGGCCTGGTGCTGCTCTGCCAGATGGATGTGACGGGACGCACCGAGGATGACCCGGCGGCGAGGCGGCTGGTCCAGAATCTGCTGTCCTATCTGACCGATCGGTCCGATCGGTCGGATCGCACAGCGCTCTACGCCGGCGAGCCCCTCGGCAAGCGTCACCTCGAGCGCGCTGGCATCAAGGCGGGGTCCTACCAGGGCGGCGCCCTGTCCGCCGATCAGGCGCTCGTCGTCGGGCCGGGCGGCGGACAGGTGCTCGCGAAGCATGCGGCCGATGTCGCCAGGTGGCTGAAGGCTGGAGGCCACCTGCTCGCGCTCGAGCTCGATGCGGAAGAGGCGAACTCGTTCCTGCCGACGGCGGTCCGCACATCGAAGCGGGAGCACATCGCCGCCTGGTTCGACCCGCCCAGCGTCGCATCCCCGTTCGCTGGCGTGGCGCCGGCGGACGTCCACAGCCGCGACCCGCGCGAGTTGCCGCTCGTCTCGGGCGGGGCCAATGTCCTCGGCGACGGCGTGCTGGCGCAGGCGGAGGGCGCGAACGTCGTCTTCTGCCAGCTTGCCCCTTGGAGCTTCATCCAGAGGCCGGAGGACACTCCTGGTTTTTCCGTGGTTGCGGACGATGCCGTCGAGGGCAAGCAGTGCGCACTGCTGACCATGGCCACGGTGCCGTGGGTGCAGTTCGGCCAGAAGGTGGAGGCCGGGCAGGTGGGGAAGACCTACACCTGCGCCGCCGTCGTCAAGGCCCTCGGCGAGCCCGTCCGTGCCCGTCTCGAAGTCGAGCGTGCCGGGCGGCCCTGGGACCGTGCCGTCCGGGGTAAGGACATCGAGCTTCCCGCTGACAAGTGGACGGAGCTACACGTCACCTTCAAGGTCGAGAAGCCCTACCCCGAGGGTTGGTCAGCCTACCTCCACTGCGGCCAGGCCGGCGCCCGACTTCGGGCGGACCACTTCCGGCTCTACGAAGGGGCCTACGCCCCGGCTGGTGCCGAGGGGCAGGGCCGCCCGAACCTCTTCACCAACCCCGGCTTCGAGGCGGGCACAAAACCCTGGTTCTTCGAGTGGAGGACCGAGCAGCAGAACCTTCGGAAGACCTATCGCCGCACCTCGTTTCTCCTCACGCGGCTTCTGGGCAACATGGGCGTGCGCGGAGAGACGCCCCTGTTGTCCCGCTTCTCGACGCCCGTGAGCGGGGCGCCCAGAGAATCGGTCGTGAAGAACGGGGATTTCCGACTGGACCAGGACAAGGACGGAATGCCAGACCACTGGCAGTTCAGCACCGACCTGAAGCAAGCGACGTGCAGGCTCGAGGAAGCCGCGCCGGGAGCTGCTCAGCCCTGCCTGCGCATCACCTGCCCGGGATTGGGCAAGACCGAGAAGGGCAGCCTCATGCTGGCCCAGCACGACGTCCCCGTCACGGAGGGGCAGTGGTACCTCGTCTCCCTCAAGGCCAGGTCGGAGGGGCTCGGCGGCGGCAGCGTCACCCTCGCGCTCCAGAACACGGTCACGTGGCGCTCACTGTTCGACTACCAGAGCTTCACTCCCCGCGAGGAATGGAAGGAGTTCACCTTCCTGGTCTGCGCGAGTGCCACCACGCCGTCAAAGACGCGCTTCCAGATCTGGCATGGGCACGCAGGGACGCTCTGGGTTGCCGACATCCGGATGGCGCCCTGCGCTCCGCCGTCGGAGGGCCGATGGTCCAGCGGCCTGTACCTCGACAAGGTGCAGGAGTGGGATGACCCATACAGGTTCTTCCGGTGGTGAGCGCCGCGGCGGCCCTTAACCAGCCCAGTTAGCGGGACGCTGAATGGCGATACGGCTGACGAGCAGGTCACCACCTTGGGCGGCGAGGCGGCCTGCGAGGTCAAGTGAGGCAGGTATGCGGCATGGGACGGTACAGCCGGCCCCTGCCGAACGCAGGGAGATGCGTGAAAGCGACCTGCTTGCCGGCGCATCTCCTCCTAGGATGAGTGTCCGTCCCTCCCTGCTTGGGACCCTATCTTGTCGAGGCGCCTTGCACCTCAGCTGCGGCCTCAAACAAGCGGCGGTTGCGCTCCTGCCACCGATGGGGCGCCATCCGCCCCGCGCCTAGCGCTTCGTAGCGCAGGACGTTCGTGCGTTCGTCCAGCACGTCCTGGCATTTCCTCACCAGCTCGGCTGGCAGAGGCCCGTCCTTGGCCAGCAGGGCCTTTTCGATGAAGATGCGCGCCTCGGACTCCTGGTTGTTCTCCAGAGCATTCTCGAAGCGGACGGTGGAGACAGGCCCCTGGGGTCCGGGGCCGAAGAGGTCCACGGTGTTGTTGCCCACCCCGTTGCGGCCCATGTTGGACGCGGGGTAGAGGCCGCAGAAGGTGCCGCCGCCATTGAACATCCCGGCGGAGCCACCGGCGGGCAGGAGCTTGCCGAGCGAGCCGACGATCGGCCAGAAGTCCCCGCCCACGTTGCCGTTGCCGTTCCGCCCGCAGGCAACCGTGCTCTCGCCCCACATGTGGAACGACCAGGGCGGCGGGTAGCCCAGCAGGCACAGGCAATCCACCCCCGGGCGGTTGAAGTTGAAGATGATGTGCTTGGGGTCATACTGCCAGCCATAGAAGCGCCTCTCGGGCGGAGGGGGGATGCGCCCGCCCCAGACTATCGAGCTCGCGCCCACGGGCACGACCTTCGCCTTGTCGCTCTTGGGGCCGTAGCGGAACGTCTGGGCGTCCCAATGCGACTCGCGGAACCAGGGCGTGCCGGGGAGGATGCGCTCCGGCATGGCCACGTGCTCAGGGAGGGGGTAGTCATCGCTGCCCTTGCCCCACATTATCTTCTCCGCAAGCCCCGCGTCATCGAGATGCTTCCTCGCGGCGAGGAGGAGAGGCTTGAGCAGCTTCTCGCAGTCCTCCGAGCCGTAGGGCGGCAGCAACAGGTCCTCCTTCTTGCCGGTGGCCGGGTCGCGCACGGTCACGCGGACGCTGCCGCTTCTGAGGTCGCCGCCGTAGCGCTCAGCGTCGTCAGCGTACACCTTGCCGGCCTCGATGCCCCAGATGTTGAGCACGACGATCTTCACGCGGGCGGGGTCGTGGTACTTCATGGCGGTCTTGATGTAGCGGTCGAAGATGGCGAAGTCGTAGTCCCAGGCGCCGTCAGGCTTCTTCTCCCAGATCACCCAACTGTCCTCGTTGCCCATGCAGCCCTTGGCGAGCAGGTTGAGTTGTAAGCCCACGTTACCGCCCTCGCCCATCAGCTTCAGCGAGCGCTCGATCAGCCTCCAGTGCTCCTCGGACCAGGGCTTGACCTGGTAGTGGGCCGCTAGCGTCTCCGGCGACTGGTAGATCATCAGGAGCGTGGCGTAGTCCTTGAGGTCCGGCAGACTCCAGTCGGCCACGGACACCTCCACGGGGACGGCAACCGGTTGGGCGCCTTGGCGAAGAACCTGGCTCGGGACTCGGCGTCGGCTGGAAGCCCCGCTGCCTCCGCCGCCTTCACCGACAGACTTGGCGGGAAGAAGGTGTGGTGCTTCCGCCAGAAGGGTTTCTCGCTCAGGATGAGCCGGCCTGCCGGCGTGGCCTCCGCGGACAATCCGGACGTTGCGTCCGCGGCAAGGGCCGCGACGGCAGCTGCACAGCGGAAGACCCGCTTCGTGCTGCTCGGGAGCATGGGGTTCCTTCCCTATTGTGTTGGCGATACGCCGGGCCGCTCGGCCTCCGGGATGTGGATGACGGTGAGCGCACAAGTGTCCCATCCGGCCGCCCGGCGGCGGCCGTGCCAGCTGACGTAGAGCTTGTCGCCCTTGGGGTCAACGGCCGAGCCAAAGGTGCCGATGGGCGTGTAACCGTAGCGCTCCTTCAGGAATGGGTGGACGAAGGCGACGATTTTCTTGCGTCGGGTCGTCACGTCGAACTGGACGATGGGAGAGCCGTCCACCTCGCTGCCGCCGTGAGCGCCGGGGACGTAGTAGAGGTAGCGGCCGGTCGGGTCGGCGTCCAGGGTGGTGATGTAGTGCTGGCTTGCGACGGCGGCGGGGCCTATCACATTAACCTCTTCGGCCTTAGGGTCGAAGCGCCAGAGGATGAGGGGCCGGAATCAGGCTACCTCCCACCACGACGCGCTGGGCAGAACACGTTTCGTACCTGACTGACGCTAGAATGGTACGCAAACACCTTCGTGTCTGCAAGGCCGGCCTCCCAAGCACGGCTTGATTGCACGAGGCGAACCCGCTACCATCCGTATCGTCTTGGCTCTGATGGATAGTGGAGGCCCAGTCCGAAACGACCTGCTTCACAGGTTCCTTGGGTCGCCTTGGAGGACCAATGAGCACGGACAACCGATCCGAGGGACAAAGCCGCCGTGGCGTTGCCCGCCGCCAATTCCTTGCGTGCGGCGGCCTGACGGGCGCGCTGGCAGCGCTGCGGAGCCGGATTCTGGCAGGAGAGGGCCGCACGCCACCCAGCGAGAGGGTCAACGTCGCTTGCATCGGCGTCGGGTCGCAGGGGCTGCGGGTGATGCTGAACTTCCTCCGCCAGCCCGACGTGCAGGTCGTGTCCGTCTGCGACCCGAACAAGGAGAGCAGCGACTACCCGCAGTGGGGGGCCACAGAGTTCCGCGATGCCGTGAGGAAACTCCTGGGCACGACCACAAGCTGGGACTCGCTTAGCACGACCCGGGCCATCCAGTTGACCCGCACGATGAAGGTGATGGGCGGCACTGCGGGCCGCGAGCCGTGCCAGAAGATCGTGGACGCCTACTACGCCACGCGCAAGGCATCAGGCCAGTATCGCGGCTGCACAGCCTACGCGGACTTCCGCGAGCTGCTCGAGAAGGAGAAGGACGTTGACGCGGTGGTGGTGTGCACGGGCGACCACTGGCACGCGCCCATCTCCGTCGCTGCGATGAAGAAGGGCAAACACGTCTACTGCCAGAAGCCAATGACCCGCACGGTATACGAGGCCCGCCGTGTGGGGGAGGTGGCGCGCGAGGCAGGTGTTGCCACTCAGGTTGCAGTCGGCAACCAGGCGTCCGAGGCCACGCGCGTCCTCTGCGAATGGGTGTGGGGCGGCGCCATCGGACCTGTGCACCAGGTCGTCAACTGGTCCAGCCGGCCCTTCTGGCCGCAGGGCGTCGAACGGCCGACCGAGACTGCCCCCGTGCCCGCTGGCCTCGATTGGGATTTGTGGCTCGGGCCTGCGCCTCAGCGGCCATATCATCCCATCTACCACCCGTTCAGTTGGCGCGGTTGGCACGATTTCGGGTGCGGCGCCATCGGCGACATGGGTTGCTACAGCTTCGACACGATCTTCCGCGTGCTGAAGCTCGAAGCGCCCGAGAGCGTGGAGGCCAGTTCGTCCGAGGCATTCGCCGAAACGTATCCCAAGGCATCGGTCATCCACTTCGCCTTCCCCAAGCGCGGCACGATGCCGCCCGTGAAGGTGAGGTGGTACGACGGCGGCCTGCGCCCCCCGCGGCCCGAAGGGCTCGACGAGGGCCACAAGCTGCCGGCCGAGGGGCTCCTCTTCCTCGGCGAGAAGGGCTCCATCCTCTGCGGCTTCACGGGCGATAACCCGATCATCCTCCCGGAATCGAGGCGGAAGGCGTATGAGCTGCCCCCGAAGACGCTTCCTCGCTCGATCGGCCACGACCGCGAATGGATTGAGGCGTGTAAGGGCAGCCGCAATGCGCCAGGGGCGAGCTTCGGCTTCTCGGGGCTCGTCACCGAGGCGATTCTGCTCGGCAACGTGGCGCTGCGCACGGGGGAACGATTGCTCTGGGACCGCGCGAACCTGAAGGCTAACAACGTACCTGCGGCGCAACCAGTCATCCAGCCTGAATACCGGCGCGGATGGGCGCTCTGATCCCGGCCACACGCACTTGATCCGGAGGAGGTCGCCGATGGCTTCGGCGAACATCGTGTTGATCGGCGCCGGGAGCGCCAGCTTCGGGAGAGGCACAGTCGCGGACGTCATGGCCAACGAGGATCTCAGGCAGCACGACGTGACGCTATGGCTCGTGGACACGGACAAGGCGGCGCTCGACAAGGCTGCGGCTCTTGCGGAGAAGGTCGGGCCATTGCCCGAGGCACTGGCTGCCTTTTGCAGCACACAGGTCAAGGTCAGCGGGGTTGCCGCCGGCCTTGAAGACCGCCTTCAGGTGGTGTGTCCCTGGGGCGAGATGGACGGGCACGAAGGACCACCCCTGCTTCAGCTCCCCCCGCGCGGGCAGGCGGCCTGGCGCCGGCCGTCCACGAAGAGCTCGAACCTGGCGGCGGGCGGATCGTTCGGTTTTGCAGTGGCTTTGAGGGGGACGGTGCCCTTGACGACCCCCTCCGGGGCGATGCCACTGACGGACACCGTGGGGATTCGCGCCCACGGGCGGCAGAGCGGGTCGCCGATGATCAGCAGTTGATACGGGCCGGCGAGAGACTGACAGAAGGCTTCGGCCAGGGTGGCTCCCTGGGCATAGTAGACGTGGATGAAGGGCGTGGGGAGCTTGGCCTGGACGGCATAGGGCTCGGTGACGGTGCCACTGGAGCCGCCTGCGCCCGCGCGGATGAAGGCGCTGATGGGCGTCTGCCCGCCGCCCTCCACCATGATCCCGCCGAAGCTCGTGAGGTGCTCGCAGATGGCGATGGGCGGCGGCTTGATGCGCCGGACCAAGTCCTTGAAGTCCTGCCGCGGCTTCACGGCATTGAGGTCGTCGTCATCCTGCATCAGCCCGGCGTTCCAGAAGCCGGCGTCCACGGCCTTGGTGAGGGCCGCCATGGCCTCGTCGCCCTTGCCGCCCTGAGCAAGGCTGCAGGCCAGGTCGTAGAGGACCTCGTAGGCACTGGGATAGGCATTGGCGACCTCGCTGAGGGCCAAGGCCGCCTCGGCCCACTTCTTCTCGCGGGCGAGCGCGCCCGCCCTGCCTACCTTCTCTTCTTCGGCCGGGGTGAACGACTGGCGCGGATGGTCAATGACCCGCTGCGCGTAGCGGTTAGCATCGAGCTTCAGATAGCCTGTGTCCTTGGCCAGCACCTTCTGATAGAGGAACGTCAGCCCATTGAGCGAGGCGACGGGCGTGATGAGGAGCGGCAGCTTCTGCGCCCCCACGTCGCCGCCGACGTGGGCGGCGTAGGGAATGTCGCTTGAGTAAGCGATGCAGTCAATCTGATCCGCCAGCCCGCGAGCCCGGATGGCGTCGAGGACCGGGATGAGGACGAGCTTGCGGAACTCCTCGACGCCCGCCTGCTCGAAGTCGCGGAGCCGATTGAGGCGGAGAGCGACGATGTTGCAGGCGGGGATGTTGCGCCGAAGGACATACTCGTTGGCAACGGCTCTTGATGCGAAGCTGTCAGCGTTGACGACGACTATAGTGTTATGGGGGCCGATGCCCGCCCGAAGCACCGGGCCGGTCAGCAAGACGAGGATGACGGATATGCCTGCCTGTCGCATGAGCGAAGGTCCTTTCGCGGGGGTCTCACCGGCTTCGCACGTTATCGCCAACGAGAAGGGACGCGCCGGACGGCATTCTCACCTCCCGCCCGAGAGCTTGGCCGCCGCCGTTTGCCGGTCTACCTTCGCATCGGGACTGCTGATCGCCAGGTAATCGAGGTTGACCCCGCGGCCGTTGGTGTTGGTGAGCCGAAGGGTGTTCTTGCCTCGCCGGAGTTGGATCAGCAATGGCCGCTCGGTGATCGGGTCGCTGGCAGCCAGGAGCCGCCAATCGTCCGACCCGTTGGCCCAGCCGCCGGTGGTCGGGAACACCATGGGCGCGAAGGGCTCCTGCACCTGTCCGTTGACCCGAATCTCCCGCTCGCACAGGGCCAGTTCCGTGCAGTAGCAGACCCAGAGGTTGTAGTAACCCTCGGCTGGCACTTCCACGGTCCACTCCAGCCAGTGGCCAGTGCTGTCCCAGTTGTAGAATGCCTTGCCGATGATGGCGCGCTTCTTGTCCGTGATCTTCACCTTGCCGCCACCCTCGGCAGTGAAGTCCTCGGCCTGGACGACCACGAGGGTGTTGGCAGGGACCGGCTTTGCCCTGGCCTCCTCGGCGCGTGCCTTCGAGCGGGCCGCCGCCTCGTCGCGCGCCTTGGCCAACGCCGCCTCCTGCTCGGCCTGACGCTTGCGGAGCATCCCCTGGCGGTACTCAAACACGCTCGCAATTGTCTTGGGCGCAAACTCGACCCTCGAGGCCGGCTTCATGGCGATGGCCACGGCTCCGCCCTGCGCGGTGACGGCCGCGGCACCGGTGCGTTGGCCCGTGGGGTCCAGTTGATAAGCGTCCATGCCTGCCAGCGCTGCAAGCGCCACCGTGATCGTGGCCTCCGTCGGCGAGGGATTGCCCAGCACATAGGCCCCCGTCTCCGCCTTCTCGACGTAGGCGAGGCCGGGCTCGCCACGGCTGAGGGAGGCGTCCCCCACCTTCAGCGTCTTGCCCCCGCCGAGGTACATCGCCCGAACCTGCTGGCCGTCCATGAGCACGAACGCCTGCTGGGCATCGGTCTCCAGGCTGCCGGAGCGATACGTCCCCGGCCGGTAGCTGGCGAAGCAGAGGTCCGTGCCCCTGGCCGTCTGGACCTTCAAGAGGCAATATCCCTTCTCCAGGTCTCCCTCCGTGGCGACGGCCTTCACGTAGGCGTCGGGAGCGCCGGAGATGTCCACGGCATTGCCGTAGATCGTGGAGCTGACGTTCCGCCGCTCGAGGATCGTCGGTGGCTTTTCCAGCCCCAGAAGCCCGTCGCCGACAATCGCCTCCGTCTGCGGGCAGGCCGCGGCGAGGAACCGCGCGGTCCCGCTCTTGCCCGTGACCGTGGCCGACCACGCCTGATCGGTGGTGACGTGGCGCAGGTTCGCCAGCTCGCAGTAGCCGAACTCCTGCGGCCCGGCGAACTTGGTCGGCTCCAGCTTGAGGTCCGAGGCGAACTCCCCCCGGATGTGCCAGGCCAGGTCCATCTTCCGCGGCAGCCGTGCGAACGCCCCGAACAGGTCGGCGAGGTAGTCGGTCGTTAGGAACACCGCGCGGTCCATGGTGACGCCCGCATAGGCCTGGTCCGACGACGCCCGCTGGATGCCCATGCCGTCGGCCGGGCCGTAGACGAGCTGTGTGGCGTCGCAGGGCCGCTGCTCCAGTTCGTCCACGACCAGCGTGTTGTGAGCCAGGGTGCTGTGATACCACCGCCGGTACAGCGGCTCCTCGTACCAGACCGACCCCGGGTCGGGGATCAGCCGGCCGTTGAAGGCGTACAGGTCAATGTTCAGCTTGTCGGGATGGCCGTGGGAGCGGTTGGGGCCGTAGTCGAGCAGCAGGCTATTCGTGCCGCGCGGGGTGGTGGTGCGCAGGACGCCGTAGCCCACGCCGAAGAAGTTGACGCTCTTGCACTCGCTGGGCGCCACCTTCTCCTTCGGGTCCCTGTCATACAGCACCGACACCGGGAACTTCTGGAACTGTGCGTCGAGGAACATGCCGCATTGGTTGAGGATCAGCAGATACCTGGGATCGCGGTAGCGGCGATAGGCATACTCATAGAGGTACGAATCGCGGTCCACGATTGAGCCGTGCCCGGAGTCGTGGAGGGCTGGCGTCGTCAGGTCTGGGTAGCAATACTGGAGCGGCGAGTCGAACAGGCGCTTCAGGGCACAGTCGCGGTAGCGGTACATGTCGATGCCGTGGTGCCAGAGCACCTCGGCATCCATGATGAGCGCCTGGAGAGCCATGAACTGATACCCCATGGCCCCCTCGGCCCACATGCCGTCCTCATCAATGGACTTGGGCCCGAAGTGGAGCTGGACCCCACCGGTGGGCTTCTCCTTTGTGCCCTGAAGGCCATACATCGCCACGTTGACGATGTCCGGGTCGTCGGCGGCATAGCCGGCCATGAGGATGGCGCAGGTGGAGATGGCCGACCAGTTGGTCGGCGCCACCAGGTGCGCGGGGTTGGCCATGATGTGCCGGGCCGACGCCTTGAGCAGGTCGTCCTCGATGTGCTTGCGCTCTGCCGGGCTGATGCAGGGGGAGTTGTAGATCAGGTCGTAGCCGCGGGCCACCTGGATGCCCCACGTCGCGTCACTGAGGCGCTGGTCGAAGACCTTGCTGGGGTCGTGGTTGAAGCCGGGGCGCGCTCCGATGCCATAGCAGGCGTAAACGTCCGCATAGGCCAGGAGCAGCTTCTTGGCGAACTCGGCGTACTTCTCCTCCCCGGAGAGCACGTACAGGGCGCCGAGATTGGCGATGTCCAGGCCCAGTTGGTTGTGAATCCCCCCGTACTCGCGGTCGGGCAGGTGCATCCACTTGCCGGTCTCGTCCTTCTTGGGCTGCGGGATGCCGAGGGGCTGGGTGATGCGTTCATCCAGCGCCTTCCTGAGGCCCGCATATTGCTCCTGGAGGAGCTTGCTCGATTTGAGCATCTCCTTGTAGTGTGCGATATCCTCCTGGTCCCAGAGCGTGCAGGGATGCCCTTTTGTCATCCGCGGCTGCCCGAAGACCTCGGGCTTCCCCTCGGCCATCGCGCCGCTGGTGGGCGCGATGTTCTCCGCGGCGGCCCTCACCTGGTAGGCGTCCGGCGGCTTCATCAGGGCAGCCACGTCAGTCGTGGACAGGACGCGTATGCGCTCCCACCCGCCCCAGTGCGGCCCCTTCTTGCCATCTGGCAAGGTGCGGACCGGATAGTCCTCGGTCACAAGGATGCCGACCGTCTGCCCCCTGCCGGCGACGGGGATGCGATAGGGCTTTCCCGGGGTCTCGGGCAGGTCAGCGTGCTTGGTTAGCTTGCCATCGATGAAGATGTCTATAGCCTTGGGCACCATCGTGCCGTGGTAGTCAAGGCCCACGACCTCGATGGCCTGGATGTCCACCGCGATCACCAGACGGATGTCCACCCGCCCTCCCTTGAGCGGCCCGCCGAAGATCGTGCCGGCGCGGCGGCCTTCGGGGCCGATCGCGTTGTTGGCCGGCCAGTCCTTATTGAATGGGGAGCCGGTCCCTTTGGCCGTGGCCCCCAGGCTGGTCTGGGCCACGTTGTACAGCCCCGACTCATCGGGGGCCTTGCCGCGCTCCTGGCCCCACGCAGGGGCCAGGGCCAGGACCATCGCCGGCACACACGCCAGAGCCGCACAGCGCATCCGCATGTTCTGCCTCCTGCGGGGGAATCCGGGAGACACGATCCGCCGAACGCCAGTCAAGGCGCCGCAACCGTTGTCCCGCTGCGGGTGACCTTCACGCCGAGCGATTGGAACCAGGGGAACAGGTCCCGTCCCACCGCCAGACTCAGCACGGCCACGCTGTCGTCAGCCGTGTATCGCTTCACGCGGGCGGGGTCGAAGAGCTTGCGCTTGAGCTGGAAGTAGCGGGCGAGGATGTCGGCGCGCTCCTTCCGCAACTCCTCGAAGATCCACATGGGCTTTGCCATTGCGACCTCGTGCGGAATGCCCTTGCCGGCTGCCAGGTCGAGCTTTTTCATGTCCGGGTCGTGGCGTCGGGCGCCGGCGATCCAGCCTTTGAGCGTGGCGTCGGCCTCGGCCTTGTAGCCCAGCTCCTGCCCGAGCCGAATGCCAACATAGGTGGCGATGCCTTCGTTCCACATCGGCTCGCCGAAGGGCAGCACCCAGGAGTGGGTGGCCTCGTGCCCCAGAAGCTCGACCATGCCGTACCGTTTGGCTGGAAAATCGCCCCACCAGACCCCGAGGCCGATCGCGTGGCCGCTCGAGAAACCTCCGCCACCCGTGGGCAGCAGGATGAGGGTGGTGAGCATGTCCTTGGCGGGGGGGACGCCCAGGAGCTGCTCCATCGCGGGCCGGCATCGCTTGTAGATGGCGAAGATCTCATCGGCCAACGGCTGGAGGTAGTCGCTGCACTGGATCGCCAGGCCCTCCTTCTGCGTCTTGTTCTCGGGCGACATTCCGTGAAGGGGCTTGGCGGGTTCCACGGGCTTGCCCTTGGCGAGGTCGGCGAGCAGTGGTTGCCACCACTGGGCGTTGATCGGATCCTTGGCGTCGGGCTGGTGGCCCGCCAGCGCCCGCGACGCCAGCAGAAGCTGCCCCTTGCCAATCGCACGGCGGGCCATGACGGGCCGCCCGGCGGCATCCTGGATGAGAATCTGCCAGTCGGCGGGTGTTTCCAGCCGAATCGTGCGGCCGCCGTAAGTGCGAACCTCTTCCGCCTTCAGCTCGGGGGCAGCCTTGAGCGGCTCCGCAGCCGCCTGGGCGATGAACTCCGCCCCGAATACCTTGGCCACCTCGTTGAGCCGGTACTCCTTCTCATCGCGGAAGAGGGCGTAGTCGCCGAGCACGCACACCCCGCCGCCCGCTTCCAGGAAGCGGCGGACGGCTGCGATATCCTCGGGCAGGTACGGGCACGGCGTGCCGCCGGACTGAAGCACCAGCAGGTTCGCATTGCTCAGGTCGCACTTGTGGAGAGTGGCCCAGTTCTGAACCCCGACGCTACCCAACGGCGTCACGTAGTTGGTGGCGAAGCGGCCATCGAAGTAGAACGTGAACTCGTGTGAGATGTCGACAACGCAATGGACCTTTGCCTGAGACGCTGCCTGGCCTTCCGCCGCCCAGAGCGTTGACAACGGGAACGCCGCCAGTACCACAGGCATCAGCCCAAGTGCTCGGGACAGCATCTATAGACACCTCCAGAGACAAGCCGGCCCCAGGATCCCCGAGACGATAGCTGCATTCTACGGAAATGCGCGTCGGCATGCCATTCGATTGCGCGCAACAGTCTGCCTCGTTAGCGCTGTGGGCCGGGCGGATCGCCTGGTGCCCGCCTGGCGGCTTCAGGTGGAGTAGGGTAGATGCAGCTTCTCCACCGCCTCATTCGGCGCGTACGCCCACGATGAAGTCGAACCACTCGCCGCAGTGCTTCCCGTCGCGGGTCGTGTCCAGGGCGACGAAGTGGACGCCTGCCTTGAGGTCGGCGCTTGCTTTCAGCTTTACCGTAACGCGCGCGATCGCCTCAGGGGGCGTCGTGCCCTCTACAACGGCTGGCTCGGCTGAAATACCCGCGGGCAGGTGAAGGGCGATGCGGAAGGGCTGCGGCCGAGCGAGGAAGTTGCGCACGTGCAGCGTCACCTCGGCCTCGCCGCCCCGCGCGACCCTCACGCGATACGGGTCGGGGCGCACCCAGTAGGGGTCGAACATGTAGCGGTAGTCCTCTTCTGCGCTCACCTCCTTGAAGGCGTCGCGCATCGCCACCGACCACTGGCAGAAGCGCTCGAGCAGGGCTTTCGGCCTGTCCATCACGAACGAGTGGCCCGCCATGATGAGGTCGGGCTGGAGCCGCCGCAGGTAGTCCGCGCCCAGCATGTAGCCCTCTTCGAGGATGGCGCTGTTGCGGGCGCACACGGCCTCGTGGCCGTTCTGCTCGGGGTCGTCGGGGTTGGCGAACAGGTTGTCGCCGGTGAAGGCCACGCGCTTGCCGTCAATCATCGCGTGGATGCAGCAGCCGAACTCGGTCTGGCCCGGCATCCAGTCGAAGGTCAGTTCGTAGCCCTCCCACGCGACCTTTTCGCCGGGCTTGAAGGTGCGGTCGAACTTGATTGGCCCGGCATCGGCGGAGTACGACCAGGGCTGCGCGGCGTAGTCGAACCGTTCGGGCTCCTCGACGGGCGGCGCAACGCGGTCGAGGGTCCAGAGCTTCGCGCCGTATCTCTCGCGGACGTAGGGTGCCCCCAGGCAGTGGTCGCCGTGCATGTGGGTCACGAGGACGGCGTCAATGGCCTTCAGGCCAAGCCGCTCCTGCATCTGGCTCACGGTGGCGTCCAGTTCCGCCTTGCCGAAGCCGCAGTCCACGATCAGCGCCCGCCCGCTGTCGGCGAGCAGGAACGTGATGTTCGGCCCATAGTTCGGCCCGCGGAACTTGTAGAGGTGCTTGGTCGTCTGCCAGAGGTGTGGAATCACGCTTGGGCGCGAGGTGTTGTCGGTGTCGGCCTCGCCAAAGGTGCCGATGGTGTAGCCGCGGACGAGCAGCCGCGCGAGGCGCCGCAGTTTCTGTTGGTAGGCCCGAAGCTCTGCCTTCGGCTCCTTGATCACGGGGCCGTGCGAGGGGAGAAGAAGGACTGGCTCGAAGCATTCGACCAGGCTTACCGAGGCAGTGAGCGCGTAGAGGCCGCGGGCGAAGCCGTAGTCCCACTCGGTGTCGAACCAGGTGTGCATGCGGCCCCCCGCGAGCATCACGTCGCCGCTGAAGGCCAGCCAGCCGCGGTCGGTCCTGAGGAAGTACGACATCCCGCCGGGGCTGTTCCCTGCGGTCTCCAGGCACCAGAAGTCGTGCCCCTGCCACGAGAAGGTGTCGCGGGCCTTGAAGCCCCGCGTGACGGCGAGCGGCTCGACGGGCGGGCGGACGTAGCTGGCCCCGTGCACGCTGAAGCGGTCGCCGAGCGAGGGCTTGAGCCTTCGGAAGTCGGCGGGGCGTTCGAGGAGCGACCGCTCCGCCTCCGGCGCCGCCACCTGCGGCTTCCACGCCGCCAGCTTGGGGTGGCCCTGCACCTGCTCGCGGTGGTGATGGGTCAGCAGCACCCATTCGAGGCGCTCGACGCCAAGCTCCTTGAGGTGTTCCAGGGCGCTGCCGTCCCCGATGTCCACCATGATTGCCGCATTCCCGTGCCGCAACACGTAGACGTTGCAGACGTCCTGCCACAGGAACACGTCGGTGCCGCGGTCCGCGGCGACCTGTTCGAACCTGGCCTGCCCTGCCATTGCCGCGAGCGCTCCGAGCCATGCAAACGTAGAGGCCACCAGAAGGCGAGAACAGAAATGCACTGAGTGGTTCATGAGGCTGCCTCCTTGATTCTTCGTCACCGGGTTCCTTGGGCCTAAATAACTCGCCACGATTCTGAATCAAAGGCTCAGGAAGGAACGTGTGCCGGAATTGCGCAGGCCTGTGGGCGGGGCGTCTCTGCCCCGCGCAGGGTGTCGCGGGGCGCAGAGGCCCCGCCCACATTGATTCAGAATCGTGGCGAGTTATTTAGTCGGCACCGAGGTGCTCGTGAGCTTCGCCGCGACGACCGAGCTGAGCCCCGACCACTGCCGCGTGACGTGGCAGGACGGCTCGACGCAGGACGTGTCAGTGAGCGGCCGCTTCGGCCACTTCGCGTTCGTCATCACCCGGCCCGACCGGGCAGAGCTTCGCCTCACGGGCACCTACGGCCCAGGCTTCGAGATGGAGAAGCCCGTGGCCTTCGAGGTAGCGGTCCAGCGCGACCAGCCGCCCAGCGTCGCCATCCTGCGCCGCGAACGCAAGCTCACGATGCTCGCCAAGGACGCCGCGGCGTTCGAGTTGCGCTACGCCGCTGAGGACGACTTCGGCGTGGCCGAGACGACGCTGGACTACAAGGTGGACGGCGTGGACCCGCTGCTGGGGCGTCCCGTGCGGAACGGCTCGCAGAGCCGCCGCGTGGACCCGCCCCGCGACCGCGTACGAGGGCAGTTCGCCGAGGCGCTCAAAGCCATCAGCCCGCCACTCGAGCCGGGCGACCGCGTGATCCTCACCGTGTCCGCGCGCGACAACAACACGGAGACCGGCCCCGGCGTCGGCCGCTCGCAGGCCGTTGAGATCATCATCGTCCGCGAGGACCTGGCGGGCTTCACCGAGAAGCGCTTCGGCTTCGATGCCCAGACCCTTCTCGGCGGGCTCCACAAGATCAAGCGGGCCACCGACCTGTTGGTGGACCCTGTGAAGACCATCCGCACCGAGGCGAAGCACGACATCGCCCGCCACGACCTCCGCGCACGCGTGAGCGACGAAACCTGGCCCAGCGGCGCCGAAGATGCCGTGGGCGACTATTTCCGCCTGCTCTCAGGAACCGAATGAAGGGGATTTGCGATTTCCGATTGCCAATTGCCGATTGGAAGAGGACGATGAAGGCCGCGTCACTGGTTCTTGCTCTCACGCCCGTCCTAGGGGCTCTGGCTCACGCGGCGACGTGGGCGGAGCGCGCGGGGCAAATGAATCGCATGGAGCTGTCGACGGAGGAGGCCACGCGCCGCGCCGCGGCCGAGGAGCGCGAACGCCGCAACAAGATCGCTCTCCGCCGCATCCGCCCCGCCATGCCAGGCGTGGACTGGGATGCCGACCCCACCGCCGTGCCCTACCTCCTCTACCAGGTGAACAAGCGCACCGGCCTGCCCGTCTACACCGACAACGAGGGCCTCGACCTCGCCTCCGACGAGCTGTTCGACTACTCGCTCATCTACCTCACCTCCCACACGAAATGGGCGCTCAACGAGCGCGAGGCGGAGAACCTGCGGGCCTGGCTCAAGCGCGGCGGCACCCTCTACCTGGACGACTGCTACAACCGCGGCAGCCCATTCGCCGACTGCGTCCGCCCAGAGGTCGCAAAGCTCATCCCAGGCGCCGAGCCGAGCGTGCTCCTCAAGGACGACCCTCGCGTCGCCGACGCCTTCCGCATGGCCTACCCCTGCGCCTGGCCGGGCGACTGGCTGACGCACCCGTGGCTCTACTTCCTCCTCGACGACCGCCCGGCCGTCTTCTTCAGCCCGAACGACGACGGCTGCGCCTGGGAAATCTCCACCCCGCCAACCGCGTCGAACCCCATCGGCGAAGGCATCGGACACGGCGGGGACAACCGCTACCGCGAAGTGGTCTACCAGCAGGTCACTAACTGGATTCTCTTCGCCTTCACTCACTGAACGGCTTGTGCGAGATGAACCGTTTGCTACTCGTCGCCGTCGTCGTCCTCGTCGTCGTCCTCGATGCATCATCCGGGACCATCGAGGTCGAGCTGCGCCTCGTGGTCCACGACCAGCCCGACGCGACGGTGGACCAGCGGGAGCGTGAGCGGCCGCTCACCGACATTGTGGCCACGGCGGAGGGCGTGGAGGCGCGGAAGATCGGCCTCGACCTCGCGTGCTGGGCGCGCAACGTGCTGCTCGACGGCCAGCCGGTCTTCGAGCGCTACCACGACGGCAAGTACATCGGCCGCCGCCCAGTCGCCCGCAAGGCCCTGCCGCCCGGCGACCACACGCTCTGGCCAGGCAACCATGTCTTCACCGTGGCCAAGGACGGCACGCTGAGCACCCAGGACCCCGAGCTGCTGGTCGAGGGGCAGGTGGTGCGGGTCAAGTGCTATCCCCTCACCATTCGCGCCTACCGTGCGAACCCCGACGAGGGCGAGCTGCCCATGTCCATGCGTGTCACACCGCTGCCTGACCTCACGGTGCGCGAAGCGACCGACCACGAGGCGGCGTTCGAAGTGCGGGCTTCAGCCCGTCCTGGCGAGGTACGGCCTGAAGGCCGCACTCCAAGCAAGGCGCGCGAGCTGTTGCCAGTCTTCGACAAGTTCGCCCCCCTCACCCTGTGGCTGCCCGCGAACAAGGCGGGCAAGGGCTACGTGCTGCACCCCGTCGGCCTCACGTGCCACCTGGGCGCCGAGGGGGTCACGGCAGGCGCGGGCGGGGGCCAGAGCGTCGAGGGGCTGCGCATCGCGGGCCACACGGTCGAGATTCCGCTCTATGGCTACCCGGTCGAGGGCATCCCCGGCGCAAGGCTCGTCATCCCAGGCGTCGAGGACTTCAAGTGGGACCGCGAGCCGGGGCGGCACTTGACCAACTGGTATCCCCGCCAGGCCCCCTACGAGCTCCAGCTCGCCAAGGAAGGCCCGATCCTGAGCATCGAGGGCGACTTGCGGAAGCTGCCCTTCAAGAGCGTCGGCGTGGACATCGCGGACCGTGCGAAGGGCACGCAGCGCGTCGTGGCGGTCGAGCTTGCTTCCCGCCAGCTCACGCCCGGCCAGCCGCTCAAGGCGTGTGTCCGGGCCATCGAGTCGGCGGGCGTCGTGGATGCGCCCATCTTCGCACAAGTCCAGCCCTATGGGACCAGCGAATGGACGGATCTCAGGCTAAGCCAAGCTGACGGCGGCAACGCCGAGATCGCCGTGCCCGACCTGCCCGACGGCGTGTACCGCCTCCGCCTGGGCGTGAAGCCGCAAGGCGGCAAGCCGCTGGCGGCCGAACAGTGGGTAGGCCTGGCGCGCAAGCGGCCGGCGGCCGGCGGCCTCTTCGCGCCGCGGGGCCGCGACGCCTTCTTCCGCGGCGAGGCATTCTGGCTCGGGCTTGGCATCCTCGCCATCGGCGAGGCCATTCCCGCCGGAACCCCGGTCGAGGTGGACCTGGTTGACCCCCGCGGGCAACGCTTGCCGCTCCTGCGCCAGTCGCTCTCGAAGCCCGTCTCGACGCGCGAGACGCTGGTTGTGCAGGTCAGTGCCCCGCTCAGCTTGGTCCTCGCTCCAGGCCGCTACCGGGTCGAGGCTAAGGTGGGCGCACACGCCGCCCGGCCGCTCGCGCTCGACATCGTGGACCCCACGCCTCGCACGCCCTTCGCCAACGTGCTGGTCGGCAAGTACAACGTCGCCGGCGACCTCTATCAGCGCATCCTTCGCACGGGTGAGGGGGCCGAGGACCTGGCCCGCGAGACCGTGGCGATGGGCTACAACGCCTTCATCGGCATGACCTACGACATCAGCCGCGTGTTCCGCCACGACCTGGACCTAGAGCAAGTCGTCCGCGAGCGGCCCGAACTCGGCCCCGTCGAAAGCTACTACCAGCCCAGCGGCCGCGACCGCTTCCTCAACGCCGCCGTCCGACACAACCTGCCCTTCTACGAGAACCTGTTCACCTACAACGACACCATGCTGCCGCGCGAGCCGAAGGTGCTCGAGGCCTGCGAGCGCTACGTGAGCCTCGAGGTCGCCTCGATGCGCCACAGCCCCGCGCTCAAGGGCGTGTGCCTCTACGACGAGTTCTACGACTCCGCCGACACGGGCACGGCGATGTCGCAGATGTTCTTCAAGGCCCAGGAAGCCGTGTTCCGCGAGCGGCACAAGGGGCTGACCAGCGCCGAGGCCCTCAAGGCCCTCGACCGCTTCGCCAGCCGCCCCGCAGGCCACCGCCGCATCGAGGACCTCGACAAGTACCGCACCTGGCCCGCCCACAACGACTGGGACTGGCGGACCTTCTCCGAGCGCATGGCCGCCGCGGCCCGCCGCGTAGCGGCGGGCATCCCAGATTCCAGATTCCAGACTCCAGATTCGCACCCCGACAACCGACAACCGACAACCGACAACCGCAGTTTCCGCCTCCTCACCCTCCAGCGCTTCTGGGGCGGCAACGGCGGCAACCTCGCCCCCAACGGCACCTCGGGCGACGTGTTCGCCCCCCTCGACATCGCGGCCTGCGTGATGTACAAGGACGGCGGCTACGGGGACAGACCCATCTTCGCCCCCATGCAGGCCGACGTGATGCGGGTGCGAGACGGCCTGCCTGTGTGGACCCAGCTCCACACCTTCGGCTCGCCGCCCCTCTTCGGCGACCACATTCTCCGCCAGGCATTCTTCGGCCTGTCCCAGAAGGTCGAGGGCTTCACCTATTTCACCCTGAGCCACGACTACCGCCGCCCCAGCGCCATTGACAACCGCAGCACCGTCCGCAATGTGGCCGAGCCCCTCTGCACCCGTTACGGCGGCCTCTTCGCCGCCTGGCAGCGCGGCTACAAGAAGGTCGCCGTCTACTACTCCCGCACCGCCGACTACCTGTATCCCCGCAAACCCAACAGCCTGCCCCATGCCTGCGAGGGGCTGTGGGTGGCCTGCGTGCGGGCAGGGTTCCCCGCCGACTTCCTCTACGACGCGGACATCCTGGCGGGCCGCGGGATGGACTACGCAGTGGTCTTCGCCCCCGGCTTCACCTACGAAGAGGAGGCCCCGCCGCCGCTCCTGGCCGCCCTGAAGCGCCTCGTGGGCGCGGGCAAGACCCTCGCCGTCGAGCGCGGCAGCAAACTACCGGTCGAGGGCATCGTCCGCCTCGATTCCGACCTCGACGAGTACGACGACAAGGCTGGCGGCGCCTTCCCGCGCAACATTGATTTCGAGTTCGAAATGGTCTTCGACCAGACCGAGGAGACCACGAAGCTGGTTCGCGCCTTCCTCGCCAAGCGCATCCCGCCCGCCGCCGAGCACAACCTGCTGGTCGGCCCTGATTGGCTTCGATGCGGCCAGGCCGAATACCTGGTCATCCCCAACTTCGCCCCCACAAAGTTCACGGGCCTGCACAAGACCCTCTACCAGGCCCCCGACACACCGACCCTTCGCTTCCCCAAGCGCCCGCCAGCGTGCTACGACATGTTGGAGATGAAGCCCGTCGAGGCCAAGAGCGATGGCGACTGGATGAGCCTGAAGGCGGACATGCGGGCCTATCCAGGCAAGGTCTACGCCTTCCTTCCCGCCCCCATCGCCCGCGTGGACCTGCGGGCCACGGCCAGCGTGAGGGCGGGCGAGGCCATTCATCACGCGGTCTCCGTCCTCGATGCCCAGGGCAAGACGATTGACGCCGGCCTCCCCATCGAAATCTCGCTTCGGGACCCCGCAGGCGGCGAGTGGCAGACCGTGTACCGCGCCGCGACGCCGACCTATGAAGGTGCCTTCCACCTGCCCGTGAACGTCCCGGCGGGCAACTGGACGCTTCGCGTCCGCGAACTCATCAGCGGCTCCTTCGCCGAAATGCCCATCGCTGTAGGCGGGGCGTCTCTGCCCCGCGATCTGCCCGCAGCCACACTCGACGAGCGCACCGTGCGCGTCCACGACGCGCCCCGCACCCAGGAGTTCCTGAAGGCCAAGCCGCCCATCGTCATCGCCGTGGACGCGGAGCAGGCGTGGGTGCGCCCCCACGCCGAGCGGCTGGCCAAGGCGCTTACCGCGGCAGGCCGCGAGGCGAAGGTGGCCTCGGTGGCCGACGTCGTGCGTTTGCCGGTGGACTGGAATGGCGACCAGCCGACGATTGACGGCACGCGCCTCTGGCGCGGCAACGTGGTGGACCCCGGGCTGTTCGTGGACGCCCCGCTCATCCTCCTCGGCAAGCGCTACGAGAGCCGGCTCATCGAGGCACTGGTCCGCCGCGATCTGTTGGCCGAGCCGCCCATCGGCGGCTGCTTCCCCGGCCCGGGCCGAGCCATCGTGGCCTGGGCGCCCCGCGCCTTCTCCAACGCACACGACACCGTGTGCCTGCTCGCTCACGACAACGAGGGCCTTTCGCAAGGCATCGCCGCACTTCTGGCTATCCAGAGGGACGAGCAGGAAATCGGAAACCCGAGACCCGAAACTCGAAACCCGAAACCCGAAACTGCCGCGACGCAGCATGGCCGTTCGGCGACCAGCTTCCGCGATGCCATCCATGGCGAGGACCTGGTGCGGGCCGTGGATGTTGAGCCCACCTCGGGCCGCACGGTCGTGGGTACGAACGGCTATGGCCACAACCTGTTCTGCTTCTCACCCGACGGCAAGCTGCTGTGGAAGCAGTTCTTGCCCGAGCACAACGTCTACACGGCCCACTGGTTCGACGGCGGCAAGCGGGTCGTCGCGGCCATGGGCCGCGGCTTCCACGTCTTCCTGCTCGACGGCGCGGACGGCCGGGTGCTCAAGAAGTTCGCCTCGACCGAGTGGCCGCACTTCCACGGTGGCTTCAACACCTATCAGGAGGGCGCAATCAACACCGAGGTGCCCGTCGCCGTGAACCCGCCCCTTCGCCAGATCCTCATCGGCGGCATCACGGGCATCCTAGCCGTGGACTTCGACGGCAAGCGGATGTGGTATCGGGACAGGGCCGAGGCCATCGCCGCCTACCCCGCTGAGGCGGTGCAGACGGCGGGGGCCGAGTTCGGTCGCACCGTGGTCGTGGGCGACTTCGCCCTCAGTCCCGACGGCGCCCGCCTTGCCCACGGCGAGTACGCCATCTGCGGCTCCACACAGGTCGCGCCCGACAAGATCGCTCCCGTGTGGAAATACACACCGATGATCCTCGACGCCCGTACGGGAAAGGTGCTCGCCCAGAACGACGAGGACCCAGGCAACCACACCAGCCCGTGGGGCTGGTGGGTCACGTGGCCAACGGGCTCGCCCGTCCCTTGGGCCCACTCCAAGGGCCTCGCCTTCCCACTCAATGCCGACGGCAAGCGCGGCGAACTCGTCGCCGTCGAGGGCCGCAGGCTGAGCGATGGCGGGCGCCTCATAGCCGAGCCGAGGTCGCTGGAACGCCTAGGGCAAACGCAATGGGCCACCCGCTCCGACACCGTCTGGGTGCCCGAGCTGGACCGCTTGAGCCGCGACGAGGGCCGCCTCTACCGCTGCGGCCGCGACGGCCTCATCCAGTGCGTGGACATGAAGACTGGCCGCCAGCTCTGGCAGCAGATGCTCCCCTTCTCGGCCACCCTCTGCCCTCTCCCCGACGGGGCCGTGGCCGGCACGCAGAACGGCACAGTGACCCGCCTGGACGCCACCGGCAAGGTCCTCTGGCAGACCCGGCTCCGCGACCACCACGAAGTGCCGCCGAGCGACTACCCGGCCTACGTCCGCCAGGCCGAGGCGCGCGACCCCGACTCCACCGAGGAGTTCTTCCCCGTCGGCCAGGACCGCCCCGACGACTACAAGGACATCCTGCGAATGGGCTTGGAGCAGCTCGAGAACCGCAGCTTCGAGGAGACGGGCGCATGGGATGGGGATGCCCGCTTCGCCGCCCCCGGCCACACGGGCAAGCAGAGCCTTGCCCTTGCCGCGGGCCAGCTCGTCACCCAGAAGCTCCAGCGCAAAGTCGTCCCCTCGGCCACCTATCTGCTCGAGTTCTTCTATCGCGTGGACGACGCGCAGACGCGCGTCGTCGCCGGCGCGCTGCTCAAGGGCGGCAAGGAGACGCTCACGGCCTCGAAGTTCGCGGCGCGGCCAGGGGAGTGGGCCTTTGGGCGCCTGGCGGTGAAGACGATGGCCGACACGGCGAGCATCGAGGTCGGCTTCGAGGCCGAGGGCGGTTCCGCGCTGGTGGACGACGTGAGCCTCCGCCCCATCCGCTTCCCCTCGGCCAACCTGCTCGCCGACCCCGAGCTGCACGCGGTCGAGCCGACCTATGTCCGCGACATCCGCGTGCAGTACAACCGCGTCCCAGCCAGCCTCACGGACAAGCTGCGCAGCCGCAACCACGTCGTCGGTCTCCGCCAGGGCCTCGTCTCCACCGCCGCACGCTTCACCCAGGAGCAGGCGTTCCTCCACAATGGCCGCCTCGACGACGTCGGGCCCGTCTGGTTCTACCAGCCCGACAACGTTGGCTTCAGCGCCGTCCTCACCCAGGCCGCCTACGTCTCACACCTCGTCCTCTACCTGAACAACGCGACGCCGGACAATGCCTACTCGACGCTGAGCATCGTGGCGAACAACCTGGAGACGAAGCTGCCCGAGGCCGTGGCCCTCGTGCGGTGCAACCGCCGCCGCTTCATCGTCGTCCATTTCCCGAAGCTCCTGCACACCGATGCCATCAAGGTGCTGCCTGGCCTGCACCGGGCGCACAGGGAGTGCCTGACGGAGATCGAGGTCTACGGCCCCCTCGGCGGCCCACACACGGCTCAGGCGCCCGACGACCCGCTCGCCACGCCGATGCTCATGGGCGCGCCTAGCCACGTGCCCGCGAAGCTGCCGCCCGATCTTGTGGGCGACTACGCTGAGCTGGGCCGCGTCTCCATCCACCAGCCGGCCTACTACGTCGGCGCGACCGCTGTGGGCGGGGCGTCTCTGCCCCGCGAGAAGCGGGACGAGGCGACGCGGGGCACAGAGGCCCCGCCCACAATCCAGTTCACGTTCGGCGATGCGAACGGGCGGATCCGCTCGATTGTCGTCCGCGAGCCGGACCCGAAGGACCGCTCGGGCCGCTGGGTGAACGCGGGGCCGACGTGGAATCTGGCGACGGTGACGCCGACGACCACTCCCGCGCGCTATCGCGGCCGCCTCCTCGTCGGCTCAGCCGACCATCGCCTCCATGCGGTGGCGGACAACGGGATGCCCCTCTGGTCCTACGCCACCGGGGGCCGCGTCTGCTCCGCGCCAACCCCGAGCGGTGACGAGGTGTTCTTCGGTTCCGATGACGGCCGGCTCTACAAGGTGGACGTTGATTCCGGCCTGCTCATCTGGGAGTTCGCCACGGGCGACAAGGTGCGCAGTGCCCCCGCCCTCGCGCCTGTGGGCGGGGCGTCCCTGCCCCGCGTCTTCTTCGCCTCGTGGGACGGCTTCCTTTACGCCCTCGACGCGGCCAAGGGCACCCTGGTCTGGAGGGCGCCCATCGCCAGGTACACCCGCTCCAGCCCCGCCGTCCACGAGGGCAAGGTCTTCATCGGCGATGAGGAGGGGCGGCTCCACGCCTTCGACGCAACCAGCGGCAAGCCGCTCTGGAATGTCGAGGTGGGCGGCCACATCTCGTCCTGCCCCGTAGTCAGGCCCGATGGCGTCGCAGTGGTCAGCGACCAGGGCGTCGCCGCCCTGATCGGCCATGACGGCGCGGTGCGCTGGAAGCGCGACCTCGGCTCCCGCCTGGCCGGCCAGCCCGTCGCCACGCAATCCCAGCTCCTCATCCCCACCGAGAGCGGCCCCCTAGTCCTTCGCCGGGCCGACGGGCAGCCCGATGGACGCCTCCGCGCGCCCGAAAGCCAGGGCAAGGTCATCACCCTCGCGCCCTATGGCGACAAGTTGTTCCTCGTCGCCGCCCGCGCGTCGAGCGACAGCCGCACTCCGCCGCGAACCTATGTCACCTACGAAGGCACCGCCATCGTCTGGGGGCCGAAGCAAGGAAAAGCCGATGCAAAGTGAAGAAGGCAAAAGGCAAAGGGCAAAGGGCAGAGGGAGGCGCGCACGGGTCTGC
>Ga0194125_10002308_pt1 | contig 31689 bp, 25 predicted proteins | sample TA2KigC250mmetaG_FD_148626 | JGI IMG/M metagenome (GOLD analysis project Ga0194125, IMG submission 148626) | Freshwater microbial communities from Lake Tanganyika, Tanzania - TA2015034 Kigoma Deep Cast 250m | ecosystem: Environmental > Aquatic > Freshwater > Lake | place: Tanzania: Lake...
TAACCGGGCATCGACGATTCCTCCCATGTCGCCCCAAGATATCCAATGTCCGCCTTTGGCGCTGTCGATGTGAGATTTTGCCTCGGTGAAATATCTCTCGTCCGCAGTGAGGAAATATAATTCAACTGCTGCCAGAGCCAGGTTGTCTCTATCTGTCGGGTCGTAGTAATGGTTTTCGCCGTTATGGGCGCCGGCCGGAGACGCCACGGCCGCTTCATCATAGAGTTGTTCGCTTTGCTGGCAACATTTCTTGGCAAAGACTTTATCGCCGGTCGAATAAAAGACTGCCGAACCTAAAGCCAAAGCCGCTGACGCCGAGCCGAAATGGGCTTTGGTGGCTCGGTTGAAGGCTGGTCGGACACTCGCAAGCGGGTCATTTTCCGGCAGCCGCCAACCTACAGTGTGGTCGGTCGTGTCCTGAACCTGCGTCGCAAGCCGGTTTTTACCATAATGAGCCTTTATCAACCATTCTAAGCCGAATTTCAATTCTTCGAGTATATCAATCCGTCCGTCGCGGTCGAAGTCGTGAAAAACTCCGGGATTGAGTTCATAACATAAAGCCAACAGATAGCAAGTATATGCGGTCGTCAGGGTAAATTTTGTATAATCGCCGGCATCGTGCCAACCGCCGGTCAAATCGATAGCGCCTTTATAGCCCAGGTCGCCGATTAGTTGAGTCGCATCCTTTAAGTGGCAAGCCTTATGATGCAGCGCTTCGCTATCGCCGCAACGCTGCACCCGCAGGAAGCGCAGGAGCGAGTCTGGCAGGCTGTTAGATATTTCGACGCCGATTTTAAAAACTTGAGTAGTTTGGTCTAAAACCTGCAACCGGTAAGCGCCGCTTTCGGTCAGCGATGAGAAATCGGCGAAATAATGATATTGAAAATTGCCGTAAGCCCCGGCATTGCGCGGCAAACTGCCCCTGAACGCGATGCGGCTGTGGTCATCGATTATATAGAAAGTTGTTCTTTCCAGCGCCGTGTCGGACATCACGACCGCGGTTTTTAGTTCATTTGGACGATAACCGAGTTGATTAACGCGGATATGGAGTTCGGCTCGAGCGATTAACGGCAGTGAACAAAGAATGCCCAGTATGAATGCTCTTACTACCAAGGGGATTAAATTAGATTGTTAATATCTTCAGGTCGGAAGGCGTCGATGATATGTTCGATGTGCCATTCGCCACGGGCCGTCTTCTTCAACGCCAAGACATCGAATCTCAAGGCCTGGCAATTCGATTTATGTCCGGCGAAATACTCATAAGCGGCAAGCGTTAACCGGCGACGTTTGCGAAAATCGACGCGCATCTGCGGTTCAGCGAGCGAAGGCTTAATATTGCTCTTGACTTCGATAAAGACTAAAGTTTGGTCGTCACGGGCAACGATGTCGATTTCGCCATAGCGGGTGCGGAAGTTCCAATCGAGTGGCAGCAGACCTTTAGATTTCAGATAATTAAAAGCGGCCGTCTCGGCTTCCCGTCCCTTTTCCACTGCGGACAATTCAGCCATTAGCCAGTGTAAGTTTAAACTGCCTCACAGGCGAGAAGGTTAGACGGTGATGCTTGGTAATGCCTGAATTATTAATTGAATGGATATGCTGCGCAGTTCCATAGCCTTTATGACGCTCAAAACCGTATTCGGGATATAGTTTTCCTAATTTGATCAACAAGCGGTCGCGGATAACTTTAGCGATGATTGAGGCTGCCGCGATGCTGCGCGAGCGGGCGTCGCCGTTCACTATCGCTTCGCCGGGGCAGTTGAGCGCCGGCAAACGGTTGCCGTCAACGATGACATAATCCGGCTGCAAAGCCAAGCGGCGAACCGCCATTGCCATCGCGCGCATCGTCGCCGGCAGAATGCCGATGCGGTCGATGACTTTAACCGATTCCGCCCATACCGACCAGGCTAGACAAGTGGTGGTTATTTCGCCAAAGGCGGCTTCGCGCTGTTTAGCGGTCATCTGTTTGGAATCGACGATGTTCTCCGAATTATTGTCGAAACTTAAAATCACCGCCGCGGCCGCAACCGGACCAGCCAAAGGACCCCTTCCGGCTTCATCCACCCCGGCAATTAGTTCAAATCCCTTCGACCTCAACGCCCGCTCAATAACCAGATAATCAGCATTGGCAGCCATCAAATGCCAGCTCCGCGCAGCCAGCGCCAAAATGCGCGCCGCCGCCAATCCCGTTTAATCCAGCCGTCAGAACCGGCTTCAAATAATACCGCCCCCTCGTCCTGAGTGTTATAAACCGTAATATTGCCTTTTTTTAATCTGTCCTCGACGGCATTTCGACGGTCGAACTTCATTCGTTCCTTCAAATTGGCTTGGGAGATAACCGCATATTGCGGCTTAACTGCATCGATAAACGCTGGAGTGCTGCTGGTCGGCGAGCCGTGATGGGCGACCTTAAGCAGTTCGGACTCTATATTATAAGCATTTTTAAGTAGTAATCGCTCGCCGAAATCTTCAATATCGCCGCAAGTTAAAAGATATATAGTCCGATTTTTAGTTAGAATAGCCAGCCGCAGGACTAATGAAGCGTCGTTGTCATTTTTAATACTCGCACCGCGCGGCGGATGCAGGATATCGATATTATAGCCCTTAGGCAGGCCGGCCAGCGAATCGCCGGTATAGCCGTATTGCCAATGGACCTTCTTTTCTTGCGAAATTCGCAGCATTTCCCGATACGCCTTAGTCGAATTCGATTTATCTATAGTTAATGCTAGTCCGATATCGCGGCGCGCTATCAACTGACTCATTCCGCCGATATGGTCGGCTTCAGGGTGCGTTGCCGCCAGTAAGTCAATGCGCTGGCGGCCGCTTCGTTCGAGAAATTTCAGGATGGCGCTGGATTGCCCTTCATAAGGCGCCGGTCCGGCATCTATGACGGCTGCCTGACCATTCGGGAATATCCAAACCGCGGCATCGCCGTGCCCCACATCTAAAAACCAGGCTTGAAATTTAGCCGGACTACGCAAAACGCCGTCATAAATTAATATAAAAGCAATTATTAAAGATCCAAATATAAAGACCTTATAACCTTTCTTATATTTTCCTGCCATCCATAGCAAGACCGCCATTAACGCCAGCACTGCCAAAGGCGAGAATCGCGCGTTCCAGACTGGCGCGATATCCGCAAACAGATGGCAGGTTGATTTCCACAAAGTTATTATGATAGATACGCCATCAGACATTAGTCCGGCTGCAGACGCGGATATCGGCTCGCTGAGGACGACGAGCCATTGCCCACTGAAAATGAGACCGATGAGAGGGACGCCAATAAGATTGAACAGTGGCGCGCCGAGCGGCAGCATAGCATAATGGTAAGATGTAATAGGCAGCGTCCACAGGCTTGCTGCCAGCGAGACGCTGAACGGCAGGATTATCCAGCGCTGTAAGATTGCCGGTCGGCGCCGGAAGATGGAAGGATGGACGGAATAGAAAATATCCAGCATCGGCGCGAAGATGATTATCCCGCAGGTTGCGGCAAATGAGAGTTGAAAGCCTATGTCGAACAAATCTCCCGGTCGATAAATTAGAATAATCGACGCGGCCAGACCGAGCGCATTCAGCGGATGCGACCATTTATGCAGCGCCATCCCGCCGGCCAGAGCCGTCGCCATAATTGCTGCACGCAATGTCGAACCGCGGTCGGGGACTATCAGACAATAGAGCCAGATTAACGCGACCGCCAGAACCGCCCGCCGGCGCGAAGACAACCGCAGCGCCCCGCCAATAAGATAGAAAATAGCCGCTACAAAGCCGATATTCAATCCCGAAAGCGCTATCAGGTGAATCAAGCCGGTAAGACGCAGGTCGTCGAGTAACTGCGGACTCATCTCGCTGCGGAACCCCAGCAGCAGACCGCTCCACAATCCAGCGTCAGAGCCGCCTAAACGCATACAAGCGCGATATAAAGAACGGCGAATCAAACCGATGAGCGAGGCTTTTTGAGCGATAATTTCGACATTCCTAATTCTGGAGATTAAATTATCTTTCGGGACGATGAATTCGCCTATAAAGCCTTTCCCGCGGCGGAAAGAAGCATAATCGAAGTCGCCCGGATTGCGCCGCTCGCGGAGCGGTTGGAGCCATCCTCGCAAGCGGACTTGCGAGCCGATTTCGATATGCGTTGAGGTTGAGTCGATGACAACCCAAATCCGACCTTTGACGGCTAATGTTTGCGCGTCCAGACTTGCGCAATGATGAAGCCGGGCCGGGAAAATAGTGCGGTCGGATTTGATATAGGGGGGTTCTATCGGTTCGCAGATGATTTCAAGGCGGGCAGAAGAAAATCTTTCAGACATCAAACTCGTCGGATAAGCCAACCAGCCTGAAAGAAATAAGGTTAAAAGCGTTAATACATCCGATGACCTAATCCGTCGGAAAACCAAGGCTAAGACCAGCGCGGTCGAGACTAATCCGACAAGAATTAGAATGGGTGGCGAAGCCCAATATCCGGTCGCAATGCCGGCCGTTAATATTATGGCTGTCTTGACCGCCGGAAGCGCGCGCAAGGTCTATTTGTGTATAAGTTTATGATATTTAATGACCGATACTAATGAGGTAATTGCAAAAGTGTTGGATTTATTAACTGATGGCAAGGCGGACGCCCTCGTCCGCCGCATTCTATGCTTGGCTCGGTTTTCGGCGGACGAGGGCGTCCGCCTTGCCATAGTCTGAGTTTTCTGGATTAATCATCACTCTTACAATTAGCTCTAATGTTATGTCAATTGTGCAATGTCGTATATCATCCTGAACGAAGTAAAGGATCTCGTCTGGATAAGTAAGTCTTTAGGACGAGATACTTCACTTCGTTCAGGACGACGACATCTTATGCTTGACATGGCGCTAATGATAAAAATATACATCAATTTTGCAATTTAAACCTTATCTACAACGAGCGTCATTCCCTTGATTTCCCTGACGACGACTTTAGCGCCTTTGGGGATGCCTTCCGGCGCGGCGCATTCGGCGTTCCAATACTCGCCTTCGACCAGAACCATTCCGCGCGGATTGATTTCGGATAAGGCTTCACCTGACTGTCCGATTAATGCTTCACGGCCGGTTTCGACGCGCCGCGCCTGGGCGCGCAAGCCCATTCCGATGGCGAAGAGAAAAAACAGCAAGGTAAATATCACAACCGGAATGATGACGCCGAGCGAAACGCGGAACACCGTGACGTCGGTGTCGAACAACATAAATGAGCCGAGGAAAAGGCTGACCGCGCCGCCGACAGTCAATACGCCATAACTGGTCACTTTTATCTCCAAGAGAAGTAAGATGATGCCGAATATTATGAGTAAAACCCCGGTAGCGTTGACCGGCAGTGCTTGGAAGGCGAACAGCGCCAGCAGGATGCCGATGCCGCCCAGCACGCCGGGCAGAACAGCGCCGGGATTGTAGAGTTCGAACATAATGCCGTAAATGCCTATCATCATAAAGATGTAGGCAAGATTAGGGTCGCTGATTTTATCGAAGAATTTCTCGCGCCAGGTCATTTCGAAAGTGCGTAGCGCTACACCTTGACTTTGCAATGTAGTTTCGCCGGATTTTAAGTGAACCTTGCGCCCATTAGCCGCGCTGAGCAGGGAATCGACGCTCGGCGCCAATATGTCGATGACCTTATGTTCCAAAGCATCCAGAGCGGTGATGGAAGCGCTTTCGCGCACGGCTTTTTCCGCCCATTCGACATTGCGATGGCGAGTTTGGGCGATGGAACGGCAGAGGGCTGCAGCATCGTTTGTGGCTTTGTCGCTCAATGCGCGGGCATTTGCCGAGTCCATCTCGCCGCCGCCAGGGAAGCCTTTGCCGCCGATGGATACCGGGTGCGCGGCGCCGATGTTCGTGCCGGGCGCCATCGCGGCGATGTGAGCGGCGAGGGTGATGAAAACACCGGCCGAACCGGCACGGGCGCCGTCGGGAGAGACATAAACGATGACCGGCACATCGGCGGCGAGAAAGCGCTGCACAATGTCGCGCGTGGCTTCCAGCAAACCGCCGGGGGTGTCGAGTTCGATGAGCAGCGCGGCGGCTTTCTCAGTCTCCGCCCGGTCAACGGCGTCGATGATGAACTTCGATGAAACCGGATTGATGACGCCGTCGATGCGGACGCGGTGAATTTCAGCGCAGTCGGCGTTTGAGAAGACTAAAGCGAGGAGCGCAGCCGACAATAGTTTGAACTTAAATTTGAACATAGAGGATGAAGTGGATAGTTAATAATATAGACAAAGTGGACAAAATAGGCAACATAGACACATTCAGAGAATTCAAATATTAAACATCGCCGTTAACATTCTGATAGGCATTAGCATTGACATTAGCATTGAAATTAGCCTTAAAACTGCGAGTTCAGCGTAATCTTGACGCCTTTGAAGGGATTGACTTGGCGGCAGAGGCCACCAGAGCAACGCATCCCGCCACGTTCGTAGCCATAGAACAGACGCAATTGATGGCGCGCGAAATAATTTACTGCTAATTCTATAGATGGCCAGTAGCGGTCGCGGCTGAGGATTTTGCGCAGCGATTCCTTCTTTATCTCGGCGCCGCTCAAATCCCATATATTACCAGAACGTTCGATAAGGGCGGTTAACGAAGCCAAGCCGGCTTTGGATCCGGTTAGGGAAAGCAGGGCGTCGCGGTATTGGGGCGTCCAGGGGATTTTTTTATTCCATAAAAGTTGTAATTCGGTGGTCAGCGACCACTGGTCGTCGAAGAAATGTTCATACAAGCACCCGCCGCCGTGCCGCTCAGCGAGCGAGGTCTGTTCGGCATAGCCGCCGAACAGTTCCCAGCGGTCGCGGTCGGTGAGGTGATTTCCCACTAAAAAAGTCGTCGCCCAATAGGGCATTAACCTGTCACGTCGGGAAGGCAAGCCCTGGACGCCGTCCTGTCTGCTGACCTGATTGACATTCCATTTAAAATTCCAATTTTCAACCGAGGCTGTCAAGTCAACCTGGCAACCGACTTCGCTGTCGTAAAGCGAAGTATGCGGATAACGGTCGAACAACGACCAGGTAACTTCCGGTCGAACCGACGGCGGATGCTGCAAAGCGAGTTGATCCAATTGCGGCAGACGGTAGTTTTTATAGTCGATGAGCAGCCCCCAGCCGGCGCCGTAGAACTCGGCAGCGCTGTAGAAACCGTGAGAATAGCGCTGCGAAACAGGGTCGTAACTGTCATAAACATAAGCGCTATACAAAGACCCAATGCTGAAAGGAATATCGAATTCGAAGCCGCGGCGCTCGAAAGCCGCGTGCCGCTCGCCATCTCGGAAGTGAATCGCCGCCAGCCCTAAATTTATATCCCAAGGCAGTCTATAACCCAATCTAAATCCTGCGGCGGCTTCGTGAGGCGTGTCAGCGGCGTCTTTCTCCTCGCCCCAGAAAAAACTGCCTTCCAATCCTTTATATCCACCTTCGGCTAAGACACCGTTGAGACCGTTGTCAAAGTTAAGTTCCTTGACTTCGACCATCCCTAACAGCAGACCGCGTCCCCAACTGCGGTAATAATCGCCGCCGCGGAGTGTTAAGTGTTTGAGGCTGTATTCAGCAAAACCTTTATCAATGGCGCTTTCATCGGTTTGCCGAAGTTCAAATTCAGAAGGTCTCAGATAACGGATGCGCATATTCAGATGCAAATTCTTTTCGTTCGCATCGATATCCAACTGATTCTCAAACCAGCCCCAGTTATCGCCTGTCTGCGGGTCGCCAAGTCCGCGCCGCGCGTAGCGGGCTTCGTTGTTAGCGCTTATAGTAAAGGCAAAGGACGAAGTGAGCAGCGTAAAGGTTAACGGTAAGGACAATATGGATAGTATAAACTTAGTTTTTGGCATATTATTCATCCGCGGGCGGTGATTCATCGACCGGTTTGGATTCAGCGTCGGGAGCGGCGGAGGTTTGCATAGACATAAATTTCGCCACCGCCGCTTCCAGTTCTTTTTCGTCGCCGCGCACATAGCCGGTTTGACAATAGACGATTTCGCCGTTTTGGGCGATAAGCGCGGTGAACGGCACTACCGTCCCGCCGAACTTCTTGCGCGCTTCCATATTTTCATCCAGCATAACCGCGAAAGTCCATCCACTGCCTTTGATGAAAGGTTTGACTTTTGAACGGCTTTTAGTGTCATCGACCGAAATTGCAATTACCCGCAAGCCTTTTTCAGCATAAGTTCGATGGATTTTTTCCAGCGCCGGCAGTTCTTCGCAGCAGGGCTTACACCAAGTCGCCCAAAAGTCAACTAACACAGGACCTTTTTTAAGTAATTCGGACAACTTGTAAGGTGTGTTGTCAAGTCCTTTGATGGTGAAGTCAGCGGCTTTATCGGCAGCCATTGAATAAGTGGAACAGAATACCAATAATAGAATTGGCAGAACGAGCCGAAATTGACGCATCTAAATACCTCTTAATGTTCGGTTTAGGTTTTAGGTTATGTTTTTATTGACAATGATAATAACAATGATAATTATGATTCATTATTATTGACATTGTCTTTGTCATTGTCATTAGTATTATTATACACATAAAGTCGGTTTAAGTCAAATCAAAAACAACGCGAGGGGAATGGATTAATCATTCCCCTCGCATCCTTTGACGCATACGTTAAGCGCTTTTTTACATACGCCCCTCCTTAATTATTTGTTGCACTAAATTTGCCAACCGTTCAGTGTCGGCTTTTATTGAACTTTCCGTTCCCGACTGGGAACAAAAAACGGATTTGGACAAATGCAGCGGTTCGCCGCAACTGGGACAGCGCGGCAGACTACAGCTGCGATTGAATTCAATTGATTTCTCGATTTTTCTAATTTCTTCAGGCGACAAACCTTTAATTTCGCCGAGGCTGACAGCAGCGAGGGTCACTTGGGCGGCGAATTCGAGACGCTCAAGTTTATAATAGGCGTCGGTCAAGTCTTTACCGACAGTGAGCGAGCCGTGCCTGTCGAGGATGAGGGCGTCGTGCTTTATTATTAAATCGCGGATGACCTCGGCGCCTTCAGGCGAAGACGGCGCGGCGAACATCGCCGTTGGAATAGAGCCAAGCGACATTACGACTTCCGGCAGCCTAGACTCGGCTAAGTTCTTATCCGCCAAAGTGAAGGCAATCGCCAGCGGTGGATGAGCGTGGATGACAGCGTTGATGTCCGGACGCAGGTAATAGGCAGCCAGGTGCAGCAGAGTTTCACTGGAAACTTTGTGGCCGCGGACGATGCGCCCATAGTCGTCGCAGACTACCATATCCATCGTCGTAAGGCTGCCCTTGCAGACGCCGCTGCGGGTGACTAAGAAGCGATGAGGCCCAAGTCGGATCGACAGGTTGCCGTCGGTGGCGATGACGAAGCCTCGCTCATACATTCGCCTGCCCACAGCCGCCATCTCGCGCCGGGCGGTTGTTTCTGAAATCAGAGGCATAGACCAGGTCTTAAAAGCCGCGCCGGACAGGCTCTTCTTATTATTTCGACAGAATTATGTTTGAAATAATGCACTATAAGTCTCACTCAAGATTCACATCTTCGATAATCGCCACAGCGACGGCGTCGATGGGGCGATTAGCGGTCGATTCGGTGTGCATAGCGGGTGTGCCGATCGAAATCAGGACGAGGTCTCCCTGCCCGGCGCCGACGCTGTCGGCGGCAATCAGATGATTGCCGGTCGGCGCGAGCGTCAGGTCTAATTCCTGCACCGCCAGCAGAGTCAGCCCTTGCAAAGAGGGGTCTTTATGCGCTGAGGCGACAGTTCCTGAGACCAACCCGATAATCAATCTTCGGCTTCCTTGATGATGAGGCGTCCCCTTGCAAGCGCGGTTTCAACATCTTCGTGTGGACGAGGAATGACATGAGAAGCGACCAACTGGCCTATCTTTTCGGTAGATTGACCGGCCGACTCGACAGCGGCTTTGACGGAAGCGACATCTCCACGCACGACGACTGTTAAAAATCCGCCGCCGGTGGACACGATGCCGACGATTGAGACGCGCGCGGCTTTGACCATCGCGTCGGCAGCCTCTATCGCTGCCGCATAAGAACGGGTCTCTATCATCCCGAGGGCTAAACTTGCGCCTTTCATAGCGCGCCTAAAGTTAGATTATTCATTATGTTTATTTTAAATTGTTTAGGTTGAAATCGGTGGGCGGGCATCTCGGCCTGTCAACATCATAGTGAATGAAGCTAAGCAGTTTCATTTTATAGTTAATCCTCCGCTGTCAACCGCTGAAGGTTGACAGCTGTGTAGCCCGGCTTCTTGAAGCCGGGAAAATTATGCGGAAAGAATACCCACATTACCGGCATTAGAATTGCTTTTCAACTACAGCGCGTTCAATGCAGTTCTGCAGTTCGGCTGTGCGTTTGGGATCCCGCATCGCCACTAATGTCCAGAGGGTATCGACGATGGCGACCTGTGCGATGCGCGAAGCGACTGCTTCAGCCCGAAAACGAGTTTCCGACGAGGCAGTATAGAGAACAATGTCCGCTGTGCGCGTAATCGGCGAGCGTGAGAAATTAGTGATGGCGATGGTCGTCGCGCCGCGTTTATGGGCTAACTCGAGGGTATAAACCGGGTCTTTAGTGTTGCCAGAGTGAGTTACAGCGACGATAACATCGTCTTCGCGCGCCAGCCCGACGGCCATTGCTTGTAGGTGGCTGTCGGTATGCGCCGAGCAGGATAAGCCCAGGCGCAAGAACTTGTTGTAAGCGTCGATAGTATTCGGTCCCGAGGTCCCGACGCCGATAAAAAAGATATGATGGGCATTGCTGATGGCGCTCACAGCCTTATCGACCGATAATGGGTCAAGCACTTGCAAGGTGTCGTTTAAGGCTGCAACATGCCCGCCGAAGACCTTGCGCATTACGACAGCAGAAGGGTCACCGGGCGCAACATTCTCGTGGATGCTGCGAATCGGCGCGATGACTTCACGCGCCAGGTGCAGTTTTAAATCCTGAAAGCCAATTAGCCCCAACTTGCGGGCGAAACGAACAACCGTCGCCTCGCTGACGCCGCTCTCCTGCGCAACATCGGCTACTGAACGGTAAATAAGTTCCGAAGGGCGCTCCCGGATATAGAGCGCGAGCCGCTGGTCGGCGCCTTTTAGATTAGGCTCCATCAAACGGATGCGGGTTATGATGCTGGACATTATGTAAAATTACATCAATTTTAATTAATAATGTTGTTTTGCTACAATATATAACCTATACAAGCGCTTGTCAAGAGATTTTTAATAATATTTCATAAAAATTAAAAATAATTGAAATTTTGCTACATTTTTAATTGACGATAAGCGCGTTATGGAGGTTATGACGAAGAGAGATAGATGTGGATGAAACAGATGAAGCGGAAGCGGTAGGATTTAAGATATGCTATTGTTATGTCAATTTTATTTATTAAAATTATCTGCGCCGAAAAGGTGCATTGAGTTTTTTACAGTTAGGCGGGTAAGTTCGTCGATATCCAGCGAACAGCGATGGGCGAGGCTTTCAAGGGTATGAACTAAATAGGCCGGTTCGTTGCGTCGGCCGTGGTGAGGCTGAGGCGTTTGATAGGGCGCGTCGGTCTCTACCAGTAAGCTCCCCAAGGGAATTTGCGCGGCAATTTCGAGTGTCCGGCTTTTAGGATGGGTTACGTTGCCGGTGAACGAGATATAAAAGCCGCGCGCGATAACCTGCTCAGCAAAGGTTAGGTCTTCGCTGAAGCAGTGGAAAACACCCTTTCTGACGAGATTAAATCTATCGACAGCTTCGAGCAGGTCTTTCCCTGCCATACGGTTATGCAGCACGACCGGCTTTTGCTTCTCAACAGCCAATTCCAGCATTGCGTTGAGCAAGATAATCTGCGGTTGACGCGGCGTATAACCGGGCTTATAATCCAGACCGATTTCGCCGATGGCGCAGCATTTAACATCGCTGCACAAAGCTGCAATCGTCTCAACATCTTTGGCTTTGTAATTGAGCGCTTCGTGGGGATGAATACCGGCGGTGAAGAGCAAATCGAAGCGGTGGGCAATTTCGGCGCATTTCAACGAGTCAACGGCATCCAGCCCGACACACAGGATGTTTTCAACGCCGGCATCTTGAGCGCGGTGGACGACATCGAGTATGTCGTATTTAAAATCTTCAACCGATAAATGGCAGTGGGTGTCAAACATTTAGGGTCATAATGGCAGCGAATCTACTTGGGCTTGGCTGCGGGCTTTGCGAGGTAATTTGACGACAATTTGCCGTGGCCCCCAGGTGGTTTCCATTCGCAGTTTTTGTTCGGCTATGCCCTGCATAATCCGTTCGGCAATTCGCTTCCAGGTCGCAGGTATATTAGGCAATGTTAATTCTTCATCGAAGTGAAGCGGCTCGCCGATGGCAACACGAATCTCCCGCCCGAAGCGCGGTATGCCGGCACCGATGGGCAGAATGCGCTCTAAACCCTGATGATACATCGGGATAACCGGCGCGCCGGATTCATAGACGATACGCCCTATGCCGCCTTTAGCCGGACCTAAATCGCCGGTGCGGGTGCGCGTTCCTTCGGGGTAAATATGTAGAATGCCGCCGGATTTCACCGCCTCGATGATTTTATTGACACCTTCTTGATAAACTCCCTTGCCGCGAATGAGTGGTATCGACTTCGTCTGTCGTAAAAACCAGGCAATGAGCGGCTTCTTATAGAAATTCCGCTGCTCAGGCGCGTGATATGGAATATATCGATAATGTTTCAGGCATTTGGGATAAAATATCGTCGGACCTAAAAACAGATCGTCCAAAAGCGTTATATGATTGGACATTAAAATCCAAGGCGGTTCGATGTGGCTCAGGTTCTCGCGTCCGAGAACGCGTGTCCGGTTGAGGAAGTGCATAAAAACCGTCATCGACGGCAGCACCAGTCCGTTGATGAGTATATTACTGATAGTTCGGTGCCCCCAATCCGGACTCAGCGGCGGAAAATGTTTTTCGTTAAGGACTTCGAGCATTTGGGTTTGTTTTTCGAGAGATATTCTATTTAGATAGTGTCTGCTGAATAATTCGCGAAAATGTCTCAATTGGCAAGGCGCACGCCCCCGTGGACCGATAATTCGTGCTTGACTTACGGCGGACGAGGGCGTCCGCTTTGCCAGGTGGAGATTTATTCAGCAAACCCTGATAAAAATCGAATAAGAATATGAGAATATTTTTTTAGTTTTTGTGTTTAACATCACATCTGGTTGAGTTGACGCCATTGATTTTGACACCAAAGACAGCCTGATATAAATACGATGAGCATAACGATTATCCAGACGGGACTCACGAAGTTATTCCATAAATAAAAATTTCGCAGTTCAACAGCGCGGTCCTGTATAATTATGACCGACCAGAGGTTGTTGCTGCTGTGGATAGCGACAGCGGGGAGAATAGAGTTCCAGCGCCAAGCCAAATAACCGGCTAAAATCGACAACACCAATATCTGTATCAACCACCAGTATTCGAGATGGATGAGCGCGAATAGAAGGGCGCTCCAGAACACGCCGCCCGCTGCGCCGCGGTGTTTTTCCAATATCTGTTGAACTAAACCGCGAAAGAGTGATTCCTCGGTTAGCGGCGCAGCAACACCCAAACCAAGGCAAATCCAAATCGCATTTAATGGCGTATCGAACTGCGCCATCCTGCGCAACGCCTCAAGTTGCTCAACTGGTATAGGTATAAAGACACCGATTAAACGGTCGAATGCATCGAGCAGAATAGCCGCGCTGCCGGCTATGAGCATAATCGGCGCCCAGACCGACATCGGCAGCAAATTCCAGCGCATAGCAGCCCGCACCGGCATCCGCCGCCATATAACATAGAGCCAGCCACCGCCGAGGATGACCAACTCAGCGATGAGATACTGCGCTTTGCCAGCCCAACTACCGAACAAAGGCTTGGTCAGTATCAATATCGCAACAATAATCCAACAGATTATCAGGACATCGAGCCAGCCGGCCGACCGACGATTTGGCGTAAGAAAATTAATATTTTTGCCTCAAGCAAAGGCACAAAGGCATAAAAAGCGGAGAAATGGATTATACATAGCGTCATAACTCAGTTCGCATATTTCGCGGGCGTCATGCTGAACGCAGTGAAGCATCTCGTCCGGATAAACGGGGACGAGATCCTTCACTTCGTCCAGGATGACATATATAAGAAACGCAAAGAATAATGTCGCTATGTATAATAAAAAAATTCAGCAGTAATATTGTCTATTATAATTTTATTTTGACATTGAGTCAAGTTGCAAGTATTAAAAATCGAGGCATATCAAGACTTGAGCATTGGAAAATCTGAAATATTTGCGTAAATTTAGGTTAATGCACGACAAACTTCTGCGCGTCGAACCGCGTATCACTATTAATGAGCCGGATTTATTAAATCCAGATGCCGAACTCATTGAGCGCTCGCAATCTGGAGACGAGTCAGCCTTCGCCGAACTTGTCGAACGCTACACTACGCGCGTCGCGAGCATTTCGTATCAGGTGCTAGGGAACTATGAAGACGCTCGTGATGTTGCTCAAGAAGTTTTCGTTAAATTATACCGCGGCATCGCCAGTTTCGATCCGCAGAAAAAGTTCTTCACCTGGCTCTATCGGTTGACGGTGAACGCGTCCATCGATTATCTGCGCACAAAAAAGCGGCGTTCGGTCGAAAGTTCGCTCGACGAACGGTCTGAACAATATATCAATATCCCCAATCCGGATGTCGACTTAGCCAGCAGCGAAGTCGAGCGGCAGGAACTGCGGCGGCTCATCTGCAATATTGCCGACCGACTCAATCCGCGCCAGCGCGAGGCTTTTATAAAGTGTGATTTAGAAGGTTTTACCGCCGACGAAGTCGCGGAACTTTTAGATTGTCCTAAAGTTACACTTAGGTGGTATCTGCACGAAGCGCGCAAAAAGATCCGCAAAACACTGGTCGAAGAACATCCGGAATACGCTTTTAATCGAAATAGAAAATCCTAATTTACTGCCGGGCATCCCGCCCTGTCAGAAACAGTAAATATGCAGGATGCGGTCATCCTGCGCCGACAATTAAACGCGCTGCAATTCAAAACGAGGACTCATCAATGTATCGCTTCGCTATCGTCTCCTTAATTATAGTATTTGCTTTTATCGGCTGCAAAGGACCGAAAAATATTCCTTATAACGACGCCAAATTTGCGCTGGAACTGGTCAGCCGCACTATTACGCCCGGCACAGCACGTGATGTCTGTGTTTCGGGCGACCGGATGTTTGTCGCCGATAACGAGCGCGGCGTAACTATATGGGATGTCTCAAATCCTGCCGCGCCGCAGTGGATAGATACGATACAAACGCCTAACCGGGCTGTCGGTGTGGCTTACGCTCCATTGTCGAAACTCCTGCTCATAGATGTAAATGCAAGTTCAGCAATGATTTATAATATGGATGGGAAACGCTATGTATTCTCAAAATGGGACAGCGGACTCTCGGATATGTGCGTCGATGAATACAGCGCTTATACCGTTATAATCGCCGAAGTCGATGGCGGCACAGGCGGCGCGCGCGGCGAAGGCTACCGATTTTTCAGACTATACAAATTCGGCGCACAATGGATGGACGACTTAGGTGGCGTCTATGCCCCACCGCTAGGCAATTTCCAAGGCTTGGCTTTAAAACGGGATACGACTTATATCGCTTACGGCGAATTCGGGATGCAAGTCCTGAGAGTCGATTACTCGACCGATGGCAATTTTCCGGTTGCTCTTATCGGTGAGACAGATACGCCCGGCTCGGCGCTGGATATCGCTTTGAACCGCCGAAAGACGCACGCCCTAATCGCTGGCAACAGCGGCGGCTTGCAGATCGTCGATGTAACTATGCCTTCCAATCCGCGCATCACAGCCAGTCTGCTGCTGGAAGGTTACGATGAAACAATAAAGATCTTTGCTGTCGGCGACACGGCTTACTTAGTCGAAAAATATACCGGCATTTACGCAGTGGATGTATCTGTGCCGTCTCAACCGCGCCTGATTGCGCTTTATAATACGCCGAGACCATCGAATATCTTTATAACACCCAATCATTTGATTTATCTCGCCGACGAATTTATCGGCTTGCTGATATTGCGCTGGCGGTAATTTGAAGGCTTGACAGTTGCCTACTCACAGTCGGCAAAACTACAGCCCGGCTTCTCCGAAGTCGTGTATTAAAACGGCGGCTAAGACATCTATTATCCGCCGTCAACCGCGGAGGGTTGACGGCAGTCCAAACTGCTGCCGACCCGTCACAGGCGGAAACATCATCGCCTAAAATCTATCGTTATCGCATAAAAAATACTGTATTCCAAAGGACATAAAATGAAAGCGCTTGCCCGACTCATAATCATCATTATCGCTTTGGCGCAGCCGGCGCTCGCCGGGCAGTGGATGACGCTGACCGGCGCTTCGCAGCCTCAGCCGCCCAAGTGGACAGCGCTCGCTGAAGATGCCGGCGGTCTGCTTATTCAGGTCGAAATCAACGGCTATTACAGCGCGGTTGTTTCGACGCCTCAAGGTGATTTTCAACGGCTTGAACTGATGCCGGGATTTTTCGGCAGCCAGTCTGAGCCAGGCGCGCCGGAACTACCGTTCATCGGGAGCGTCATTAGATTGCCCGATGGTTTCGCCGGCAAAGTCAGCGTCGTCGATGCCGAATGGCGCGACGCCGGCCATTTCAGGCTCTATCCCCGCCAATTCCCGGCTATAGACGACGGTAAAACTCAGCCGGCATTTACTTATAATACTAAAGCCTATACATTGGACGAGTGGACGCCATTTGAAGTCGTGCGGATAACCGAACCGCAGGGCTGGAGCGGCATCGCTGTCGCCGGACTCAGCGTTACGCCGCTGCAATATAAGCCAAGCGACAGCGCGCTCAAAATCGCCCGCAGGATGACGCTGCGCGTCGATTTGGAACCTTCGGATGTATTACAGATTGTCAAACCTTCCCGTCTAACCGCCGCCCGGCAGCGCATCTACGCGAATACCTTGCTCAATCCGCTAGATGCGGATCCGCGTCGCGACGATACGGATGAAGCCGAACCCTTCAGAATGCTGGTCGTTCTGAAGCGGGAGGCGCTTGACACCGCCTTGCCGCTGATAAATTTCCACCATCGCAGCGGAACGCGCGTCCAGTGGTGGCTGTTAGAGGGAAATGAAGAACCTATAGATATCAAGAATCGCATCCGCCAGATGTATCGCAACGGCTTGCAGTATGTCCTTTTCATCGGCGATGGCTATATGGGCAACCTCCAGCAAAATCCGCCCGATATTCCGATGCCGTTCTGGGACCAGGATGATCCCGGCGAAGATTTTGAGCCGACCGGCGTCTTCAGCGATTCGTGGTATGTCTGCCTGGACTCGGCACGAAATGGTTTCGACGACCATTTGCCGGACTTAGCGATAGCCAGATTAGTGTATGACGGCCCTAATCAGTTGAATCAACTCCAGACACAAATCAGCAAATTAATGCGCTATATGAATTATAGTTTTGAGCAGATCGACGACGGCGGTTGGATGGGCAGGGAGTTGTTGATGTCGCATCGCGAAATTAATCCCCGCAATCCGCAGGATACGACCTATTATGAGTGCAAACGCACTATTGAATTATTCGATTATCAATCGCCGCATCCGGAATTTATCGCTGTGCATGGAATTCGACAAGGCACTAATGCAATGGTTAGAAACGCGGTCAACAACATCAGCGTAGGATTCTTTAATTATCGCGGACATGGCATCGAATATAGTTTCGATGTATGGAACAACAGCGGCGAAAGATGGTGGATACCGAATGTCCAGCAACTAACGAATGTTCATCGTCCGTTTTTGTTGGTGATTTCGGCTTGTTTGTGCGGCAATTATGCCGATTATGATGGCGATTGCATCGCTGAGGCTTTTCAAAAGCATTCCGGCGGAGCGTTTATGACCCACGGCTGCATCGAGTCAACCTATACCGACGGCAACAGTTTCTTCGATATCGCATTTCACCAGGCGCTGTTCGACGACGGCGTTCATTGCGCCGCCGACGCGAGCAATGCGGCGGTGGTGGAGATGGTGCTGTTCTATGACAACGACCGCTGGCCTTGCATCGGCCGCTTCAACACACGGGCTTATGCCTGGCAGGGCGACCCGGCGCTGGAATATCGGCTTGCAGCGCCTCGCAGGGTTTCCATTCAACATCCGCCGGCTGTGCCAGTCGGCACCAGGCAGTTGGATTTGCGTGTTTGGGACGCTGATGATAATCCGGCAGCCGGCGTCCGAGTGACCGCACTACAGGAAGGGAACAACATCTATTATGTCGAACAAACGGATAATAATGGGAACGCGCATTTCGAATTCGAGCAACCTCTGGAAGGTCCGGATAACCTTTATATATCAGCCTATTGCTATAGTATAATTCCGAATTTCGATACACTATTAGTTGCGAACGGCTTCGGAGTAGTCGAGGGTCTGGTAACGGCTCTTCATACCGGCCGGCCTATTGCCCAAGCCTCCGTGCGCTTGTCGCGCTTCGATGTCGAAGCGCATACCGATGTCAACGGCTTTTATCGCATCGAAGGCGTGCCGACCGGCGCTTATCAATTGACTGTAACCGCGCCGGGCTGGCTGGGGCAGGTTAGAGATGTTGAGGTGAGCGAGGGCGACTCAACCCGCATCGACTTCCAATTACGATTCAGCGAGTTAACGCTTGAACTAAATGAAGTCGCGATGACGATTCCACCGGACGGTCGTGATTCCGTCATAATTCCCATCCGTAACACCGGCAATGGGCCTTTGCACTGGACGGCAACGGTTAATGTGCGCAGCGATATGGAGCCGCTGCAGACAATTCGCAATTACGAGGCTTCCATAGAGGTCGGCGACACCCGTCTGCACGGCGTCGTCTATGCCAACAGCGAATTATACATCGCCGGCGGGAACGAAAACGGCGACCCTAATTATATCTATGTCATCGACCCAGCGAGCGGCCGGCTAGCGCGGCGCATCGAGCAGCCGCGCGGCGCCGGCGGATTAGGACTGCGCGATCTGGCTTTCGACGGACAATATCTCTATGGCTCGGCCGCCCAGCAAATCTACCGACTGACACTGGACGGTCAAGTCGTCAACACATTTGAAGGACAGCACAATCCCAATCTGGCGATAGCCTGCGACCATCGCGGCAATTTATGGATCGGCAACCATACCTCCGCTATTTATGAAATCGACGGGCAAGGCAATGTCCTGTCGTCGATACGGCCCGGACTGGCGATACGGGCATTGGCTTGGGATGCCGAAGCAGCCGATGGCTACCGGCTTTTAGCCTTTGTCCGACCTCAAGCCAATGGCGTCTGGTTGTATAAAATCCACCCTGCCAGCGGCGCCGCGCAATTTGTCAGTGATCTGGCTGATAATCCGGACGATACCGTTGGCGAAGGACTGGAGATGACTAATCAATGGGATGCGCATACTTGGACGCTCATCGGCAATGTCGCCGAGGGCGCGGTTAAGCGCATTCAATTGTGGAATTGGTCAGCACGCAAAGGTTGGATAAGCATTCAGCCGCCGGAAGGCGTTTTAGAGGCGGATGCCGGTTCGGCCATCGAAATCCGGCTTAACGCCCGCCAGTTCCCACTGGGTATATCGATGGAAGCCAATTTATTACTTTCGAACGACGGCGCGCATCCGCAAGTCATAGTTCCGGTTACAATGCGAGTGAGCAACACCGCTGCGCCGGATGAGAACGAATTAGCGCTGCCAAAAGAATTTTGGCTTAGCGAGCCTTATCCCAATCCGTTCAATGCTCAAACTACCATCGAAATGCGGCTGCCTGCGGCTGGACATATATCGATAACATTATTCGATATCGCCGGCAAAGTTCAACGCAGCCTATATAACGGCTATCAAACACCCGGGACGCGGACAATCACTCTCGACGGCGAAGGGCTGCCGAGCGGAATTTACCTAATGGCTGTGTCGCTGGAAGGCTGGAATATGGGGATGAGGAAGGTGATTCTGTTAAAATAGCAGTGAAGCGTCTTAGCTGTGGACGGGAACTATGGTCTTAAAGCGTTCGGAATTACTCCGTCTTTTTATGTGGAAGTTTAAATAATGCTGTAAAAAGAGCTAATTGTAAAAGTGATGATTAATCCAGAAAATTCAGACATGGCAAGGCGGACGAGGGCGTCCGCCTTGCCATCAGTTAATAAATCCAACACTTTTGTAATTACTTTAAAAGAAAAGGACATTTGATAGCCTTAACAAATGTCCTTTTTTTATTTTTCGGCGTTATACTAAATTGTGTTTGATTCTACACGAATAATTCGGGTTAGTTAACTGTATGTTATTAACAGCAAACCGAGCAGATTTACAGAAATTGTGTGATAATCATCCGTTCCATCTGTTTAATCAGTTGTGAATCATCTTTAACTAAGTGTTATGACGAATGCAATTTAGTATAAAATTATGCAACACACGCACTACTTGAAATAAACAAAAATCTAATTCTTTATCAATTTAGAGATAATTGTGTTGACATTTAATATCTTATCGATTATAATTTAAGTTAAAATATATTTTATATCGAATATGAATATCGAACAACTAAATCCAACGGAAACAACAGATTCGATGGCAATTGAGTCAACTGCACCGGCTGCTATTCAAGCGATGGAGAATGCGCAGTTGATACCTATTAGTTACCTCGAAGCCAATCCGCTTCAACCCCGGTTGCGACTTTTAGAGAGCGACATCGAAGATTTATCCACGTCGGTGCGTGATATTGGCATTTTGGAGCCGCTCATTGTCGTTCGCAAGGGCCGCAAGCGCTATATGATTATCGCCGGTCATCGCCGGCTGGCGGCAGCCCAAATGGCGGAATTAGCCTCAATTCCCTGCATTGTGCGCGACCTCAATAAAGATGAAATCCTAATGTATTCGCTCATTGAGAATCTGCAGCGCACCGACCTCGCGGCGATGGAAGAAGCCCGAACCTTGCGACAATTGATCGATCAATTTGACTGGACTTATCGTGAAGCGGCGGCTAAAATCGGCAAATCGGCAGCTTTCGTCAACGACCGGCTGGCGCTGCTTGAACTGCCGGAAGATGTCAAACAGGCGCTCAACGAAGGACGATTATCGCTTAAGAAAGCCATCGAATTGGGTAAAATCCCGAACACGCGTCTGCGCGCCAGACTGCTAAAAAAAGGCAATGAAGGCACGTTTGACGAGTTCAAACAGTTGATCGAAGAAGAAGTATCACGCGTTAGAAAAGGACGCAAACCTTACGAAAAACAGGACCTACTGGCGGACCTGCGCAGTTATACTGAGCAGGTCGAAGGCGTCCGCGTGTTTAAGGACCGCTTGAGCATTAAATTTACATCGACGCAGGAACTCATCGCCATAATTAGTCAACTTATAGACTTATTGAAAGAGCGCGAGTCCTCTGAATCTGAGAACTAGAAAACAAATGGTTCCTCGCTATTTATATGGGTAGCAGTTTGCCTTATTTCTTGAAACCGAGCGTGAAAAAGGCGCAGGCGCTTTTCAAACTGTAACATTAAGAATTAAAATAAAGTTTCTACCCACACGAAACAGCGAAGAACTGAACAAATTAACATAGAGATACATTGAAAATTCAACAACTTGACCTAAAAGCACAACTGATCGGAATTCGCGAAGAACTGGTCAAAGCCATCATCGAGGTAGTTGACTCAACGCAATATATAATGGGTCCGCAGGTCGTGGAACTGGAGAAGCAGACTGCGGCTTATTGTGGTATGAAGTTCGGCATCGGGGTGGCCTCTGGCACGGATGCGCTGTTAGTATCGCTAATGGCGCTGGATGTCGGACCGGATGATATCGTTCTTACTACGCCCTATTCGTTCTTTGCCACCGCTGGGGTGGTAAGCCGTTGCAATGCAAAACCGATTTTTGCCGATATCGATGCCGACAGTTACAATTTGGACCCAACAGCAACGCGCCGGGTTCTCGAGAGTCTTAAATCCACTGACCGCAAGCGCGTCAAAGTCCTGCTTCCGGTGCATCTTTACGGGCAATCGGCGGATATGTGGCCTTTGATGGAAATTGCCGAGGATTTCGACTTAGCCGTCATCGAAGACGGCGCGCAAGCCATCGGCGCTAAATATGATTACAACGGCAAGCCTGTTAAGGTCGGCTCAATTGGCTTGGCAGGCTGTTTTTCGTTCTTTCCGTCGAAAAATCTTGGCGGCTTGGGTGATGGCGGGATAGTGGTCACTAATGATGAGAAATTCGCTGACCAAGTGCGGATTCTGCGCGTTCACGGCGCTAGGCCGAAGTATTACCACTCGTTTATCGGCGGCAATTTCCGCTTGGATACCCTGCAAGCGGCGGCATTGTTAGTGAAACTGCCGCGCTTGGACAATTGGCATCTCGGACGACAGGCGCGGGCCGCTTACTATGACCAACATTTAGCCGGCATCCCCGGCTTAAAACTGCCAAAGGTCGTATTCAAGCGCGAGTATCACATTTATAATCAATATATTATATCGGTCGATAAGCGCGACGAACTGCAAAAGCATCTAGACGAAAAAGGCATATCCACTGCGATTTATTATCCAGTGCCATTTCATCTGCAGCCCTGCTTCCAGTATTTAGGTTACAAACAGGGCGATTTTCCAGCGTCGGAATACGCTGCCAACCACACTTTAGCGCTGCCGATTTATCCTGAACTGACCGGAGAACAACAGGATTATGTCATCACCGCTGTCCGCGAGTTCTTGAATGCGTAATATCGCTGTCATTGGAGCAGGACGCTGGGGACGAAACCATATACGGACCTTCAATCAATTAGACGCGCTGGCAGCGATTGCAGAGTTAGACAGGAATATTCGCAAAATTATACAACGTGAATATCCTGATATCGAAGTCTATGACAGCATTCAAGCCCTCCTTGAAAATCCGCAAATAACTGGCGCTTCGATAGCCACACCGGCTGAAACGCACTTTGATATCGCCCTTAAAATGCTTGCTGCTGGCAAACATCTACTGGTCGAAAAGCCCATCACACTCTACAGCCGCGAAGCCGTGCAATTGAAACAGATGGCTTTAGAACGGAATTTGGTATTGATGGTAGGACATATAATGCTCTATCATCCGGCGGTCTTGAAGATTAAATCTATGGTTGAGCAGGGGCAGATAGGCAAATTACAGTATATCTATTCCAACCGATTAAATCTGGGGACGGTTCGGCAGGAAGAGAATATCCTGTGGAGTTTTGCGCCGCACGACATCGCCATCATTAACTTTCTCGTTGGCGCTGAACCTACTTCGGTTGATGCCAAAGGCGGGATTTTCTTGCAGCCGGGCATCCACGATGTTACAGTTACACTTTTAACTTATCCGAATAATATAATCGCGCATATATATGTCAGTTGGCTGCATCCGTTTAAAGAACAGCGACTAGTTGTAATTGGTGACAAGGGGATGGTCGTGTTTGAAGACAGCCGGGCGACGGACAAATTGGTGTTTTATCCTAAAGGAATAGATTGGGTCGAGAGTCGTCCGGTAACTCGCGACGGGGAAAGTCAGATTATTGAGTTCGACGGCGAACAACCACTAACGGCGGAGTGCCGTCATTTTATCGAATGCATCGCCGCAAAGAAGACGCCTCGCACAGATGGCGACAATGCCGTGGCGGTGCTCAAAGTATTAGAACAAGCACAGGAGGCTCTTTTAAGTAATAAAGAAGAAACCGCTGCCAAACCAGCGGTCGAGAAATCCTATTTCGTCCACGAATCAGCCTATGTTGACGAGCCGGTAGAAATAGGCAAAGGCACGAAAATCTGGCACTTTTGTCATATAATGAAAAATGTCAAAATCGGCGAGCGATGCGTCTTCGGGCAAAATGTCAATATAGATTCCGGTGTAATAATTGGAAATAATGTCAAGGTGCAGAATAATGTTTCGCTTTACACTGGTTTAGTAGTCGAAGATGATGTGTTCCTTGGCCCATCTTGCGTAACTACCAATGTTACCAATCCACGTTCGCAAGTTTATCGTCATTCGCTCTATGAAAAAACTATTCTTAGACGCGGCTGCTCAATCGGCGCGAATGCGACGGTAGTCTGTGGCATAACAGTCGGGCGCTACGCGTTTGTGGGTTCCGGGGCGGTAGTAACTAAGGATGTGCCGGATTACGCTTTAGTGATGGGTGTTCCTGCTAAACAGGTCGGCTGGGTGAGCCGGCATGGGCTGCCTTTGAAAAATCCTGATGAAGACGGAATTTACACCTGTCCGGAGAGCGGGCTGTGCTATAAAGAGGTCGAGCCGGGTATCCTACGCTGTCTCGATCTGGATGAGGAAGCGCATCTGCCCGAAGAATTACGCGTCGGCAATGTATTCTACGATGATATCGTGCACGGAAAGCGACTCGCTTAATAACTTTAATTCTTGTGTTGTGTCAATTGTGCGATGTCGCATGTCATCCTGAACGAAGTGAAGGATCTCGTCTGGATAAGTAAGTCTTTAGGACGAGATCCTTCACTTCGTTCAGTATGACGACATCTTACGCTTGACATAACACTAATCTTAGAGAAGTTATCAAAAGGTAGATTTCAATCAACCTTCATTTAGTGAAACTACAACTATCATTTTACTAGAATTTAGTATGCAAATCGAAAAAATAATCGACGCATTTAAGGACCATACTGCGACCGTCGGCGTTGTCGGGATGGGCTATGTGGGATTGCCATTAGTTTTGGAATTCTGCAAGAAAGGCTTCAAGGTTGTCGGTTTCGATATCGATGAAAAGAAGGTTATCAACTTAAACGCCGGTCAGTCATACATCAAGCATATTCCTTCCATCGACATAGCCGGGGCTGTAAATGCCGGGCTGTTTATCGCAACTATTGATTTCTCGCGCCTAAAGGCAGTCGATGCTGTTTTAATCTGTGTTCCAACACCCCTGGGGCCGCATTGGGAGCCGGACCTATCTTATATCGAATCAACTACTCGTTCGATCGCGCCTTATGTTCATTCGGGGATGTTAGTTGTTTTAGAATCGACGACTTATCCCGGCACTACCGAAGAAGTAATGCTTCCGATTTTGGAAATGGGATCCAGTCTTAAAGCCGGTGTCGATTTCTTTGTGGCTTTTTCGCCGGAGCGGGAAGACCCTAATAACAAAGATTATTCGACTTCGACCATCCCCAAGGTAGTTGGGGGCTGGACAACCGACTGCCTGAAGGTTGCGCAGGCGCTCTATGACCAGATTATCACTCGCACCGTGCCAGTTTCAAGTTGCGCGGCAGCCGAAGCCACTAAATTGCTTGAGAACATATTCCGCAGTGTGAATATCGCCCTGGTCAACGAACTCAAGGTCGTATTTTCCAGGATGGGCATCGATATATGGGAGGTAATTGAAGCCGCCAAATCCAAACCGTTCGGCTATATGGCATTCTATCCAGGGCCGGGTCTGGGCGGGCATTGCATTCCCATCGACCCGTTCTATCTGACCTGGAAGGCACGGGAATATAATTTAGTCACCAGATTCATCGAATTAGCCGGTGAAATCAACACCGCGATGCCTGCTTATATCGTTGACGAAACAATGAAAACGCTCAATCGTTTCAGGATGGCTTTAAAGGGAACAAAGATTTTGGTCGTGGGATTGGCTTACAAGGGGGATGTGGACGATATGCGGGAGAGTCCGTCGCTGCATTTGATAGATTTATTCGAAGCCGCCGGTGCGACGACCGGTTATTACGACCCGTATATTCCGACGATTCCAGACACTCGTGAACATAGCCATCTTGCCGGCCGCAAGTCGATAACCATAGATGAAGCCGCTAATTTTGAGGTGGCGGTCATTTCAACTAAGCACTCCGAGGTTGACCATTCGTTATTTGCCAAGAAATGTAAAATCGTTATCGACACTAGAAATGCCCTAGAAGCGAGATACGATAATGTGTTCAAGGCTTAGCCGGTTAAATACCTGCTCGTCTCAATTTAGTTAGGCAACCTATAAAATGCGAATCGCATCGATTGTCGGCGCCCGGCCAAATATTGTGAAATTGGCGCCGCTCTACTGGGAACTTGCTAAACGCAAAAATTTTGAGCATATTATCATCCATACTGGGCAGCATTATGATGACGCGCTCTCCAGTTCGTTCTTTGAAATATATAAAATTCACCAGCCAAATATTAATTTAAATATAGGATCGGCGTCTCACGGTATCCAAACCGGACAAATGATGACGGCTCTCGAGCCTGAATTTGACAAACTCCAACCGGATTGGATTCTAACTCTTGGCGATGTTAATTCGACGCTTGCCGCGGCTTTAACCGCTGTTAAAATGGGGTTGAAAACGGCGCATATAGAAGCCGGACTGCGTTCATTCGACCGGACAATGCCGGAAGAAATAAATCGTGTTGTCACCGATTCAATCAGCGATCTGCTCTTTACTACCGATGATTACGCCAATGAAAATCTATCAAAGGAAGGCGTGGACGGCAGCAAAATCCATAAAGTTGGAAATATTATGATCGATGTGCTAATCGAAATGCTGCCGAATATATCTACTAAAAAAACCCACACAAAATACGGACTTGAGCCGCAATCCTATATTGTCGGGACATTTCATCGACCGGCTAATGTCGATGAGCCTGCACGGCAGCGTCTGCTTATCGATATTATATTATCTATAGCCAAGAAATGGAAAATTATATTACCGCTGCATCCGCGCACTCGCAGCCGTCTCGAGCAGTATAAATTTATGCAGTTGTTGAATGAAATCCCTGCAGTGATTATAACCGAACCTCAGAACTATATAGATTTTATTTCGCTCGTTCAAAACTCATTTGCCGTCATCACCGATTCCGGCGGCATACAAGCCGAGACGACCTGGCTTGGAATTCCTAATATAACGTTTCGCGATAATACTGAATGGCAAATAACACTCTCGCTGGGAACAAATCGCTTAGTCCCGCTGGACGCTGCTGAAGTAATGTATAATCTGCATCATATTGAGCGCGGTGAATGGCGTCAAGGGCAGCGACCGCCGCTGTGGGACGGTAAAACCGCCTCAAGAATAATCGATATTCTACAGAAAAGTAGTATTATGTTATAGTAAAAATGTCATCATCCTGAAGCAGTGAGGATCTCGTCTCCGTTTATCCAGACGAGATGCTTCCCCCTGCCTGCGCAGGGGGCGGCAGGATATATCGTTATTACTTTGACATAACAGCAGTATTCCGTAGTATTAACGACAATGTATTTCTTATCGTTTTTTTTATCAGAGTGAACCGGCGTGAATTATACGCCGGATGAATAGTTATATCGTTATCCTACCGAGAAACCCAACCGACCATTATACTATTTTACTTCTAAACCGATGACAAATAAGATATCCAGTTTAACGGATATATAAATCACGAAAAGTCAAAAAATCAAATTGAGGGAGGTAAGAATGGGAGCTCAATACGGGCTTGAAAACCACGGCTTAACCAACTTAGGGCAGATATACTGGAATCCCTGCACACCGGCGCTCTATGAGGAGGTCGTCCGCAGACGCGAAGGTTACATTTCGCATCTTGGGCCATTAGTGGTCCGCACCGGCCATCACACCGGACGCTCAGCCAACGATAAATTTATCGTTCGAGAGCCGACGACTGAGAAGGACATTTGGTGGGGGCCTGTCAATCGTCCGATGGAAGAGCAGCACTTCAACCTGCTGTTCAGTCAATTAACCTGCTACCTGCAGGGACGCGATCTGTTCGTGCAAGATTGCTATGCCAGTGCCGACCCGCAATGGCGGCTGCCTGTGCGCGTCATTACTCAATATGCCTGGCACAGCCTTTTTGTGCGCAATATGCTCATTCGCATCGCCGACCCGAACGAACTTGCCGCGCACAAACCCGAGTTCACCGTAATCGACGCGGCGGGCTTTAATGCTATGCCTGAATTAGTCGGCACTAATTCCGAAGTCTTCGTAGTTGTCCATTTTGGCAAGCGTCTGGTCATCATCGGCGGTACGAGTTACGGCGGCGAAATGAAGAAATCGGTGTTCACATTTCTCAATCTCTTGCTGCCAAAGAAGCAGATAATGTCGATGCATTGCTCGGCTAATGTCGGACCGCAAAATGACACAGCAATATTCTTCGGATTGTCCGGCACCGGCAAGACGACGCTTTCAGCCGATCCGGAGCGACGCTTGATTGGCGACGACGAACATGGCTGGGACGATAAAGGCGTTTTTAACTTCGAAGGCGGCTGCTACGCCAAGGTGATTAAACTGAATCCCAAAGCCGAGCCGGAAATCTATGAATGCACGCGGCGGTTCGGCACGGTCTTGGAGAATGTGGCGATGGACTTTGCCACACGACGCATCGATCTGGACGATGACAGCCTGACCGAGAATACGCGGGCGGCTTATCCCATTACACATCTGCCTAACATCGTCTCCGAAGGCCGCGGCGACCATCCGAAGAACATTGTGATGTTGACCGCCGACGCCTTCGGCGTGCTGCCGCCGGTCGCTAAACTCACCCCGGCGCAGGCGATGTATCACTTCATCTCCGGCTACACCGCCAAAATGGCCGGCACTGAGAAGGGTCTGGGCAAGGAACCGAAAGCCGCCTTTTCAGCCTGTTTCGGCGCGCCGTTTATGCCGCTGCCGCCGCCGGCTTATGCCTCGCTGCTCGGCGGAAAAATCCAACGTCACAAAGTCAACTGCTGGCTCATCAACACCGGTTGGACGGGCGGTCCCTTCGGCATCGGGCATCGTATGTCCATCGCTCACACCAGGGCTATCGTCAAAGCTGCGCTGAACGGCGATCTTAACAATGTATCTTATGATACCGACCCTATCTTCGGGCTGAATATCCCGCGCGTCTGCCCCGGCGTCCCTGCTGAAATCCTTAAACCGGTCAATACCTGGTCCGATAAGGAAGCCTACGACCGGCAAGCGAAACAACTCGCGGCGGGCTTTAAAAAGAACTTCGAGCCTTATGCCGGAACCTCGTCCAAAGAAATCGTCGAAGCCGGACCGCAGGGAGGGTAATGCAGTTCGAGCTAGGGGGCGGGATCTATCCCCCCATAGCCGACGATATAGCCGAAATAGTATTCACTTCAGAGAAAAACCGTTGTCAACCTTCTACAGTTGACAACGGTTTTTATTATCATTATATTTAATTAGATGTAAAAGACGCCTCAAGTTTATTAACTCTGCGACGATAGAGCCATATAAACAACAATCAGAAATAGGGGACAGGATGAAAGCTCTATACTCTTTAGCGGTGTTGCTTTGGGCTGCAACGGTCTATGCTCAGCCGGAACTCGACTGGATCCGGCTTTACGACGGCGGGCGGTATGATTATTTCACAGATATTTATGCCACATCTGACGGCGGCTATGCGATGTGCGGCTTTCAGAGTTCGCAATTTCGCTCGCCGGATTCGACGTTGGATATTTGGGTCGTCAAAATAGATGGCGAGGGTCGGCGGGAGTGGTCGGCAAGGTTTGGCGAGGCGAATGTGGCCGATGAAGCCACATCGCTCATCGAAACCGACGACAACGCTTTTTTAATTGCCGGTAAAAGCAACGGTATGGTCGCGGCTCTGTTGTTAAACGACGAAGGCGAACTTATCTGGTTCAATACTTATAATGAATATCTGTCCAGAGCTGAAGCGGTTATCGAATTAAAATCGGGTGAATTCGTTCTGGCAGGCTACGCCAGCGGGGATGCCTATTTATTGTGCATCAATGTTGAAGGCGATATATTATGGGAGCGAACATACGGCCAAGCCAACCGCGACCACTTTATGGCTTTAAGAGAGACCAATGACGGCATTGTAGTTTCGGGTTATTCCTGGTTTAACCGTAGTCCATATTATGAAGTTTTAGTTGTCAAAGTAGATTTTGACGGCGAGCAAGTGTGGCTGCGCAATCACGCCCCACTCCAGCAAGCCTGTCAACGAAGTGTATCGATGGTTTCGCGGCCGGAAGGTGGTTTTGCATTGGGCGGTTGGTTCTGGACAGGTGACGGTAGTCAGGATTTCGACTACCTTTGGATGCACATCGACGCCGAAGGTAATATGGAACGTTTCAGGCGCATCGATATGGGCAACCGCGGCAGCGACCGTTGCAATTCTATTTCCCGCGCACAGCCGGATGGTTTCGTATTAGTAGGAACCGAAGCAAATACGGCTATGCCTCAAGCGCTGCGAACCGACCCCAACGGCGAAATCCGCTGGATCGCCCATTACCGCATCGCTGATATGACGCCCGGATTGGTGCATGGCCGACAAAGTTTCACATCGGCAATTGTCGGACACGATAACTCGATCGTCGTCTGTGGATGCGCTCAAGCCATCGACGCCAACGGCTCGGTCAATGGCTTGGTAATGAAACTTGAGCCTGAAATTGCTCATATCCAATTCATCGATTGGCAGCCTCACGATACAACTTTGACTGTCCTTCTGGGCGATACGGTCGATTTCTCTGTAACGGTGCTTAGACCTCAAGGCGCAGGTATATCTTATGAATGGACTCTGGACGATACTTTATTCGACTGGGATTCGACCGCGACTGTGATCTTCGATTCATTGGATATTCCTTGCATCCAACGTGTAAGGTGCCAAGCCTCAGCCCTCAACGAAACCATCGCCATCACTTGGACAGTGAGAGTCTCCGATCTGGCGATAAGAGCCTATCGACCTGAAAACTACAACCTAATCATCCGCCGCAATACCACAGTTAATTTTGCTCTGTTGGCTGAAACCTTGGACGAGGTTTTTATTTCATATCTCTGGACATTTATCGACCGTGAAGATGACAATCGCCGCGAAGTTGTAGGCTTAGACACATCGGCTGTGCGAATCTTATTCGACCGGACCGGACATTTCGGCGTTATCGGTGCAGCCTATCTAGGACAATCGACCGATTCAGTTATGTGGAATATCGAAGTTCGGGGATTAATACGGGCATTCGGACCGTCCAGTGAGATGATTTCATTGCGAGCCGGGGATGAAGTCTCATTTTGGGTGGCGCCGTTCGAAGTCCAACAGGAATCCCGCCTCTCATATCGCTGGAAAATAGACGAAGTGGATATAATAGATGCGGATACATCCGAAATCAGGCTGGCATTCCCCGACACCGGTCAATTTGAAGTCATCGTCTTTGTAACCGATTCGGTGCAGGTGGACAGCCTGAATTGGGAGTTGGTTGACGCCGACAGCCAACGTTGGGTGGTAAATGCGCTGGTTCCGAATTGGATTGATAATTCCAAATTCCAAATTCCAAATTCCAAATTAACAGTATCGCCGAATCCGTTTAATTCAAAAGCGGAGGTTGCGATTAAACTAAACCGGGCAAGCGATGTGAAATTGCAGATGTTCGACATTCACGGACGGGGAGTCCGAACACTTGCCGATTGCAGGTTTGAAGCGGGGCATCACAGGTTGTTTGTCGATGGTGGGGGATTGCCGGCAGGGATTTACATTCTAAGATTACAGACTGAAACCAAAGCGATTGTCTTTAAAGCCGTGCAGATTAAGTAATTCCAGCGTTCAAAGATGGCAACCTATTTATAAAACACTGGAATATTTCACTAAATTCCCAAATACTCAAGTATATTAAATAGAAAAATTGTCAATCAAATATCTGGAAAACAATATGCCGAACCTACTAAAATTAATCTCGAAATTTGTTATAGCCTTACTATTTGTTGCAGGAATTACCTGCATATCGAC
>Ga0194125_10002311_pt1 | contig 31671 bp, 27 predicted proteins | sample TA2KigC250mmetaG_FD_148626 | JGI IMG/M metagenome (GOLD analysis project Ga0194125, IMG submission 148626) | Freshwater microbial communities from Lake Tanganyika, Tanzania - TA2015034 Kigoma Deep Cast 250m | ecosystem: Environmental > Aquatic > Freshwater > Lake | place: Tanzania: Lake...
GCCGCCGCCGCGGGGGCCTGCGCCGGGGCCGGGGACGACAACAGCACGGCCATCGCGACCGCGCCAAGCGCCTTCGCGAAACTCCGGGAAACGATGGTCATGACCACATGCTCCTTCCCAGTTCTCTACCGACGGGACATTGCACCCGTCGGGGCATTCTTACCCCAACCGGTTGGGGAAGTGAAAGACAAAAAGCACGCGGGGTTGTCCCCCGCGTGGTCCGCCGCTATGATTCCGTCCCGTTCGGAGACGACCCGATGCGCATCTATAACCTCTTTCCACGGCTCGCCGGCCCGATGACGCGGTGGCCCGCGCCCTTCGACCGGGCCGCCGCGATGGCGTTCGACTGGATCTTCCTCAACCCGGTCCAGCGGCCCGGCGCGTCGGGGAGCCTTTACTCCGTCGCGGATCCGTTCGACGTCGATCCGCGCATCGTCGACCCGTCCGGGCCGCCGCCCCTCGACGAGCTCCGCGACGCCCTTGCGGCGGCGCACGCCCGCGGACTCCGCGTCATGGCGGACCTCGTCATCAACCACTGCGCCGCCGACGCGCCCGCCGTCCGCGGGCATCCCGCGTGGTTCCGCTGGAGCGGGTCCGAGGTGGAACACCCCGGGTGCGACGAGAACGGGGCGCGGGTCGTGTGGACCGACCTCGCGCGCTTCGACTACGAGGGCACCCGCGACCGCGCCGGACTTGTCGACCACGCCTGGAACGTGGTCGCCCATCTCGCCGGCCTCGGCTTCGACGGGTTCCGCTGCGATGCCGCCTACCAGGTGCCGGCGGATGTCTGGCGCACGCTGATGGAGCGGGCCCGGGGCCGGTGGCCGTCGCTCGTCTTCGCCGCCGAGACCCTCGGCTGCACCGCCGACCAGACCCGGGCCACCGCGCGCGCCGGCTTCGACCTCGTCTTCAACAGCGGCAAGTGGTGGGACTTCTCCAGCCCCTGGCTGATGGAGCAGTACACGCTCGTCCGCGAGACCTGCGGCTCGATCGGGTTCCCGGAGAGCCACGACACCGCCCGCCTGTTCGAGGAGAGCGGCGGCAACGTCGCGGAGATGAAGCAGCGCTACCTGTTCGCCGCGCTCTTCTCGACGGGCGTCCTCATGCCCGCCGGATTCGAGTTCGGGTTCCGCCGCCGGCTCCACGTCGTTCACACCGGCCCGGACGACGTCGAGGCGCCCGGCTGCGACCTCACGGACTTCATCCGCCGGGCGAACGAGCTGAAGCGGGATCATCCCGTGTTCCGGGAGGAATGCCCGGCGCACGTCATCCCGTGGGAGAACCCGAACCTCCTCGTGATGTGGCGCGGCGCCCTGAAGAGCAACGAGGAGGCCCTGTTCATCCTCAACAAGGACGTCCACCACTACCAGCACTTCCACGCGCGCTCGCTCCGCCCCCTCGTGCAGTCGGGCGCGGCGCTCCGGTGCGTCTCCCCGGAGAACCCGCTGGACCACGTTCCGGAGCCCTTCGACTACGGCCTGCGTCCGGGCGAGGGCATCGTTCTCGTCGCCGCCCGTTGAACGTTTTCCCGGCCCGCGGGTCTCTACGTACAACCTGACGTTCGGGGCCACCGCCCCGGAAGGAGACGACGACATGAATCGGATGCTGATGGCGGCGACCGCGGGGCTGGCCCTGGCCTCGGGCGCGTGGGCGAAGGACGTGGCCTACCTCGGCGTGGCGACCGAACCGCTCGACCCGATGACCGGCCGGCACCTCGGCCTGGGCGAGGGGATCGGCCTTGCCGTGGCGCACATCGACGAGCGGGGCGTGCTCGGCGACAAGGTGGAGGAGGGCGACATCCTCCACAAGTTCAACGATCAGCTGCTCGTCAGCCCGGAGCAGCTCGCCATCCTTGTCCGGCGCGAGAAGCCCGGGACGAAGGCCTCGCTGACGGTCCTGAGCGACGGCAAGAGCGAAACGGTCGAGGTCAAGCTCGGCTCCATCGACAGCGCGGAGGTCGCCCCCCTGCAGCCGCAGCGCCCCTGGGGCCGCCCGATGATGGGACCGCAGCTCTTCCCGATGCCCGGCCCGCAGGCCGGCGGGCAGGACTGGCGCGAGCGGATGGAGGAGTTCCAGGAGCGGATGAACCGGGCGCACGGCGCCGTTCCCGGCCCGCGGGCGCCTGCGGACGGGGATGACGACGCGGCCGCTCCCCAGCCCCGTGAAGGCCGTCCCCGGGTCGAGATCCACTCGAGCGCCACCAGCGTCGTGAGCGAGATGCGCGACGGCGTGACGGTCACGCTGACCCAGCGCGACGGCACGAAGACCGCGAAGATCGAGAAGGACGGCAAGGTCGTCTTTGACGGCCCCGTCAACAACGAGAAGGAACTGAAGAAGGTCCCCGAGGAGTTCCGCGATCGCGTCGGGGACATGCAGGACAAGGTCAAGGTGGAGATCCGCACGCAGGAGTCGCCCGCGCCCGCTCCGCACCGGGGGGCCGGCCGGAAGAACGTCCTGTAGGCGGGATCCCCGCACAGCTTGGCGAACGGGCCGCCGTCCCTCCCCCCCTCCAACCGGCGGTCCGTTCGCCTTTCCGTTTTCCAACCCTTGGAAGCCGGCCGGCCGCCGGCGTCCAGGGGTTGGACGTTCCGTCGGACGCCTAGATCTGCCCCGTGGCTTCCTGGAGCCGGGTCCATTCGTCGAAGTAGGCGCCCGCCCATTCCCCGTCCGGCGCCTCGGTCGTGTCCATCAGCAGTTGCCGTACGTGCTCCTGTTCCTCGTCGTAGGCCTCGCGAGTGAACCGGCCCGAAATGAAGGCCATGCGGAGCCAGAGGAGGTAGGTCGAGATCGCGTCGCAGCAGTTGTACTGGACGATCGCCTTCCACTGGCCGGCGAGCCAGAGGTGGGCGACCTGTTCGCCGGCCGCGCCGAACTTGCCGGGGATGCCGGACAGCGAGGCGATCTCGTGGAGCGACACGGCGCCCTTGCCCCAGGAAGAGAGAAGGTCCATCAGGTCCACGTTCCAGTCGTTCTGGTTGCGCCGGTCGAGGTAGTCCGGGGCGGCCTCCCACGGCTTGTCGGGGCGCCGGAAGAACTCGGCGGCGGGCAGGCCGAGGACGGTGGCGCGCTGCACGAGGATGCGGAGGTCGGCCGACTGCGAGTTGAATCCGACAAGCTGGGGCTTGTGCTTGCCGACGGCGTCGAGGAATCGGCTGACGATCGCGGCCTCGGGGGTCTGCGCGGCGTCGGAGGGATCGCGCGGGAGCCAGATCAGGTCGAGCTTCGCCTGCCCGTTCACCGCCCGGCGCTGGACGGCGGCGATGGAGAGCACGCGGCAGAGAACCGTCTTGAGGAAGGGGAACGGATCCTCCTCGGTGGCGCCGTTGCGCTTCCACATTTCGCCGAGGACCGCGGCGTCGGGGAGGTCGGGCGGCAGCCCGTAGAGAAGCCGCCCGGCGGCGGGATCGGGCGCCCATTCGGCATCGAAGGCCCACACGGTGTCCCGGATCGGGCGAAGCATGGCGTCTACTCCTGGGGGTCGCGGAAGGCGGCTGCGGGTCCGGTGGGATAGTGATCGGTCAGCCTGCGGTCCGGCGGGATGGCCTCGCAGTGCGAGGCCAGCCAGGCCTCGAGATCCTTCCACGACACCGGCTTGCTGAAGACGGCCAGGCCCAGTTCCTTCGCCCGGGCGGCAACCTCGGCGGTGAGGAAGCCGGAGACCATCGCCATGGCCGGGCACCTGCAGCCCCGGGCGCGAAAATGGAGGACCAGGTCCAGCCCGTTCATGCCGGGCATGTTGTAATCCGTGATCATCGCATCGGCGCAGCGCTCGCCGCTGGAGCAGGTGCACATCGATTCGGGCGGGCCGCACGGGGCGGCTCCGCCGAACACCTCGACTTCGTATCCGCGCCGTCGGGCGACCGTCGCAAACACCCTGCGGATCGTCGGTTCGTCGTCGAACACGAACACCCGGATCCTCATGGTCCCATCTCCTTGACCCCGTGCGCATCGTGCGCCGGTTGCGGCGGCGGGGCAAGCAGAATCGGGGAGGCGGCCGGGCGAGGGCGGCTTGAGCGTGGGCGGCACGGGCGTATGATGGCCGGATGAACTCGACCCGCGTCTCGACGCCGGAGGAAACGGCGGAGCGCCTCACGCGCCTGGCGGCCGCGCTTCCCGGCCGGGGCCGCGTGTGGATCGTGACGCACGACCATCCCGACCCGGACGCGCTGGCGACGGCCGGCGCCGTGCACCTTCTTTTGAAGCGGCGGTTCGGACTGCGCAGCCAGATCGTGTTCAGCGGCATGGTGGCCCGGGCGGAGAACCGGGAGATGGCGTGGCACTTCCGGTACCGCCTCGCGGGGCTGGAGTCGCTTCGCGTGCCGCCGCGGCCGGTGCCGGCGATCTTCGTCGATGCCCGGCCGGGGTCGGGGAACGTGACGATGCCCCGGTGGATGAAGCCGGTGGCGGTCTTCGATCACCATCCGGTGCCCCGCGGCTGGGCTCCGCCGGCCGGGGCCTTCGTGGATATCCGGCCCTCGATCGGCGCCTGCGCGAGCCTGCTCCACGAGTACCTCGCGGCGGCGGAGGCTGCCGTTCCCTCCTGGCTGGCGTCCTGCATGGTGTACGCGGTGGGGGTGGAGACGGTGGACTTCACGCGCGGGGGGTCGCCGGTCGATCGCGAGGCCGTCCTCGCCCTCCTGCCGCGCGCAAGCCTGCGGGTGCTCGGGGAGATCAAGCACGCCCCGCTTCCTCCGCTGTATTTCACGCAGCTCCAGGAGGCGATTGCGAACGCGCGGCTCTACGGCCGCGTCGCCTGGAGCCACCTCGCCGAGGTCCCGCACCCGGAGATCGTTCCGGAAATCGCGGACCGGCTGGTGAGGATCGAGCGCATCTCGTTCAGCTTCTGCACGGGGTTCCACGGGGACTCGCTGGTCGTCTCCGTCCGCGGCAACCGGCGCGACGCCCGGTGCGGATCCCTGATCCGCGCCGCCGTCGGCGGGCTGGGGCCTTCGGGGGGGCACGACCGCATGGCGGCGGCCTCGATCCCCGTGGCGGGCCTGGATGCCGCCGCGCGCGACCAGCTCGTGGAACGCATCCACCACGCGCTTCTCAAGCGCATGGAGCGCCGGGGGCGTTCGAACGCGGCACCGGGCTCGCTGCCGGCCCGGCGGCTGGCGCCTCCCGCGGATGCGGCCGTCGCGGAGCCCGGGGCGCCGGATCCGGGCGGCCAGTGATGCGGTCGGGCTACGGCGTCGCCGAGACGTCGACGTCCTTCGACGGGATCTTCCCCTTGATCGTCTCGCGGAAGAAGGCGTCCTTGTCCTCCGCCGCGAGGAGCCCGTCGACCACGGCCGGGTCGACCTTCGAGTAGTCGACCACGTCCCCGGTCCGTGTCACGACGGTCAGCGTCATCGACACGGGCTCGTAACGGATGCTGTAGATCTCCGCGGTGCGCAGGGTCAGGAATCGCGGGCTTCGGCCGGTCGACGTCACGCACCCGGCCAGCGCCAGCGCGGCGAGGATCGAGGCCGCCAGGTTCCCTTCGGTTCGTGTCAGCCGCTTCATGGGGTGCCCTCTCCTGAATCGCCCGGAACATACACCGGAGCGGAGAGGGTCCGCAAGGCCCCTGTCGATTCCGGCGGCCGCGACCGGGCGGGGGGCGGGGTCCCGAAAAGAGGAAAATGAGAAAAGACGTTTGTACAATGAACCGGGTGTGGTAGGATGCCCGTGGAAGAGCGTGCGTACGTTTATCTCATGGGTTCCTCACCCTGACCTCCTTGGCGTACGCCGCTCTTCTTCTTTTTTTCGGCGGGACGATCAGGGGGCGGGTCGCTGTTCGGAACTCCGGATGACGTCCAGGGCGGTTCGGGCCCGCTGGGCGAGTTCCGGGTAGTCGGTCGAGTAGGTCTTCACGAAGGCTTCCAGCACATAGACAGCGTCCGCCGTCCGCCCCTGCCGGTCCAGCGTCAGGCCGAGGTTGTAAAGCGCGTGCAGGGAGCTGACCTCCTCGTCCAGCGCCTTGCGGTACTCCGCCTCCGCCTCGGGGTAGCGGCTGGAGCGGAAAAGGGCGTTGCCCAGCAGGACCCGGATCGTTCCGTTCTTCTCCGTGGAGCTGGCAAGGAAGTCGCGGTAGAGGCCGATCGCCTGCTTGTGATCCCCCGCCCGGTGGCATTCGCGGGCCATGTTCAGGAGGGCCTCGGCCGACGATCCCGGCATGGACCGGCGCTGGAGGGAGAAGGCACCCGCGCCGATCAGGGCCAGGGTTGCCAGTCCGGCAAGGGCGCCCACGAAGCCCCGGCGGTGTCGTTCCATCCACGAGGCCACGTGCCCCGGTTCGGCCGGGGCCGCGGCGGCGGGGCGGAGCATGGCGACGGCCACGGCGGCAGCCATGGCGCTGGAGACGGGTGCGGGGGCGGGGGCCTCCGCCGGCGCCGGCCGGCCCAGATCCTCGGGCAGGCGGCCCGTGCGGATCCACTCGCCCTCCAGCCTGTCCAGCACGCCGGCCCGGTAGCGCTCGACGGAGGCCCCGCCGTGGCCGTTCCGCAGCGCGGCCCACACGATGGCCTGATGAACGGCGGGCACGGGCGGATCGGCGGGATCGTCCGGCCAGCGTTCCCAGAGCGGCAGGCCGCCGTCCCGGGCCAGCGGGGCGCCGGAGAGCAGCCGGGCCTCGATCGGACTCCGGACGTCCCCCGGGAGACGGCGGAACAGGAGCGGGAGGAACGAGGACAGCGTCATGCGCGGAATCGCGGCGCCGGTCTCGTCGCGGTCCCGGTAGGATGCCTCCGACGGATCCCAGAGGAGATCCTCGAGCGTGCGCTCGTAGAGGCGCAGCTTCGGCCGGAAGCGGACCTCGGCCGATCCGCTCATGCCGCTGCGCGAGGCGAGCGAGAGCAGGGCGTCGATCTCGGCCAGCAGCATGGCCGTCAGATCGACCGTCACCAGGCCCGCCTCCCAGACGTCCGGCAGCAGGGATTCCTCGCGCGAGCGCCAGCGGGGGCGCCCCGTGTCCCCGGGGTCATGGTGGGCCAGGGTCCACTCGAGGTGCCGCTCCAGGGCCGGCAGCGCCTCCGCGACGAAGTCCGGGTGGGGCGAGTCGCCGGCGGCGAGGTCGGCCGCCACGGCGATCAGCGGCCACGGGGCGTGGGTGTCCGGGGCGAATCCGTCCGAGCGAACCCGGCGGGGGAGCGATCCGTCCGGATGCTGGACCGCCAGGGCGGAGAGCACCAGGTCGCGCGCGACGTCCGCATCGATTCCAACCCACGCGGCGCACAGGGGCAGCAGTTCGTTGAGGTGGATCTCGTCGTCCGCCGGGCCGTCGGCGATGCTCCACCGGGTCGGAAAGGCGCCCTCCGGCCCGCGCAGACGCGCCCGGAGCACGTCGCATGCGTGCGACCGCAGCGCCTCGGCCCGGCCGGTCCCGGCGGGGCTGGCCGCCGTCGTCGGCCGGTCGTCGCGGCTGTCGGTGTCGCTCATCGGTCGGTGGTCCGCGGCCCGGCCGCGGCGTCGGCGCAGTATTGCGGATGATCCAGCGCGGGGCAAGCCGCATGCGACAGGGCAGACGCATCCTGTTCCTGTCGAAACCCGGCTGTGTGCGCGGGATCCTCAGGATTCCCCTTCCATCGCCGGGAAAGGGAGATCCCAGCCGGACGATCCTTGAATCAAGGCGAAGGCGATGCCGCGGCGCGCACCAGGTGGCCCCGAGCCCGCGAGGGGCCCGGCCGGGAACGCGGCAGACCGCCCCGGATGCAAGGCGACGAAGGGGGCGCTGGACTCGTGTCCGCGCCCCCTTCGGCAACGCTGCAGGCGGGGCGGGATCCCGCGCGATCCGGCCGGCCTGGTGCGCGTCGCACCCCCGCAACCGCAGGCGCTCCAGCGTCCGCCAGCGACTCCGCGCCCCGCCGACCGAAAGGCGCCACGACCTCGAGGAAGATGCGTCTGCCCTGCGGCCCGTGGCCGCCGCCGTGGACGCGCGCGCCCGGCGGCGCCGACACCCGTCCCGGGGGCGCCGGATGGGCCTTTGCATCGGAGGGGGGCGGTGTTACAGTGTTTCGCTTCATCAAAGGAAACAGGCACGTGGACGATCCCGATCCCAAACCTCGGCGCGACGACGAACAGGAAGGCCAGCGCCTCCCCCTGCGGGGCATGATGATCTGGCTGCTGCTTCTCCTGCTCTTCTTCAGCATGTTCCATTTCTTCGCCCAGGGGCAGGACCGTCGCGTGCGGCTGCCTTACAGTCCCGACTTCGTCCAGCTGGTGAAGGACAGGAAGATCCTCAAGTGCGAGGTGATCCTCGAGGTCTCCGGCGGACAGTACGTCAGCGGCGAACTGACCGACCTCGACCCGAAGACCGGGAAGCCCGCGAAGTTCCGGACGGACGTGGTCATCACCGACAACTTCCCGCAGCTCCTCACGGACAACGGCGTCCGCTTCGAGTTCAAGCCGCAGAACCCGTACCTGTGGCAGATGCTGACCGGGGCGGTCCCGTTCCTGGTGCTGATGGGCCTGGTGTACTTCCTGTTCGTCCGCCAGATGCGCATCGCCGGGCGCGGCGCGATGAGCTTCGGGAAGAGCCGGGCGAAGATGCTGACGCGGACGAAGAACCAGGTCACGTTCAAGGACGTCGCCGGCGTGGACGAGGCGCGCGAGGAGGTGCAGGAGATCATCGAGTTCCTCAGGAACCCGAAGAAGTTCCAGCGGCTCGGCGGGCGCATCCCCAAGGGCGTCCTGCTGGTCGGCCATCCCGGCACGGGCAAGACGCTCCTCGCGAAGGCGATCGCCGGGGAGGCCCAGGTTCCGTTCTTCAGCATCAGCGGCTCGGACTTCGTCGAGATGTTCGTCGGCGTCGGCGCCTCCCGCGTCCGCGACATGTTCGAGCAGGGCAAGAAGCACGCGCCGTGCATCATCTTCATCGACGAGATCGACGCCGTCGGCCGGAGCCGCTTCAGCGGCATCGGCGGCGGGCACGACGAGCGCGAACAGACGCTCAACGCGCTGCTGGTCGAGATGGACGGTTTCGACACGCGCGAGGGCGTGATCATCATCGCCGCCACGAATCGCCCCGACGTCCTCGACCCCGCGCTCCTGCGCCCGGGCCGCTTCGACCGCCAGATCGTCGTCGACCTGCCCACGCTCGAGGGGCGCGAGATGATTCTCAAGATCCACGCGGGCCGCGTGCAGCTCGCCTCCGGCGTCGACCTGCGCCGCGTCGCCCGGGGGACCCCCGGCTTCTCCGGCGCGGACCTGGAGAACCTGATCAACGAGGCCGCCCTGCTCGCCGCCCGCCGCGGCGCGGATGCGATCCAGCAGCCCGACCTCGAGGAGGCGCGCGACAAGGTGCGGTGGGGCCGCGAACGCCGCAGCCGGCTTCTTGACGACAAGGAGAAGCGGCTCACCGCCTACCACGAGGCCGGACACGCGCTCGTGCTTCAGATCGGCGGCGGCGAGCCGCTGCACAAGGTCACCATCATCCCGCGCGGGCAGTCGCTCGGCTCGACGATGCAGCTGCCGGAGAAGGACCGTTACACCGAGAGCCGCAGCAAGCTCGAGAAGATGATCCAGGGCCTCATGGGCGGCCGCGTGGCCGAGGAGATCGTCTTCGGCGACGTCACGACCGGCGCCCAGATGGACTTCCGGCAGGCCACGCACATCGCCCGCATGATGGTCTGCGAATGGGGGATGAGCCCCGACCTGGGCCCCCAGAACTTCGCGGAACGGGAGGAGCTGCTCTTCCTCGGCCGCGAGGTGTCGCGCTCGCAGACCTTCAGCGAGGATACCGCCCGGCGCATCGACGCCGAGGTGAGCCGGATCGTCCGCACCGGCCATGACAGCGCCGAGGCGATCCTGCGGCAGAACCTCGAGACGCTGCACACCGTCGCCCGCCTGCTGCTCGAGAAGGAGACGCTCGACGGGCAGGACGTCGCCGACATCGTGGCGCACGGCCGGATCCTCAGCGAGGCGGAACGCGCCCAGTCGGCGTCATCCGCCGCGCCCGCCGAGCCGGCCCCCGCCGCCCCGGCGGAGCCTCCGCCCGCCGCGCCCTGATCGTCCGGCATCCCCCCGGGGCGAGAAGATCCCGTGAGCGCGAATCCCCGTCCGGCGCTGGCGTGGCGGATCCGCGGCCGCGTGCTGGAGACGGGTCCGCGGACGCTCGTGATGGGCGTGCTCAACGTCACGCCCGATTCCTTCTCCGACGGCGGTCGCTACCTTGATCCCGGGGCGGCCGTCGCCCGCGGCCGGGCGATGGAGGAGGAGGGGGCGGACCTTCTCGACGTCGGCGGCGAGTCCTCGCGTCCCGGCGCGACGCCCGTCGACCCCGCCGGGGAGGCCGCGCGGGTCGTCCCGGTGATCCGGGCGCTGCGCGCGGCCGGCAGCGTCCCCATCTCCGTCGACACCCGCCGCGCATCCGTCGCGAGCGCGGCGATCGAGGCCGGGGCGGACATCGTCAACGACATCGGGGCCCTCGGCGATCCGGACATGGCCGGCGTGGTGCGCGAGGCCGGGGCCGGCCTCGTGGTGATGCACATGCAGGGCCTGCCCGCGACGATGCAGGCGGCCCCGGCCTACGACGACGTTGTGGCCGAGGTGGCCGGGTTTCTCCGGCGCCGGCTCGCGGCCGCGGACGCCGCCGGGATCCCGCCGGGTGCCGTCGTCCTCGACCCGGGCATCGGGTTCGGCAAGACGCTGGACCACAACCTCGCCCTGCTGGCGCGGCTCGACGCCGTGGCGGCCGTCGGGCGGCCCGTTCTCGTCGGCGTCTCGCGCAAGAGCGTCATCGGCGGTCTCACCGGCCGGGGCGTGGGGGAGCGGCTCGCAGGCGGCCTGGCCCTCGCGGCCTATCTCGCGCTCCGCGGGGCGCACATTGTCCGGGCGCATGATGTGAAGGAAACTTGCGACGCCGTGCGCGTTGTGGATAGGATGCGGCTCGAGGAAACGAAACATGGGCTGGAGCTGGACTGAAGGCATCCCGTGGCCCGGGTTCTCCGGCGTGCTGGAGATCCTGGTCCTTGCCGCGGGCTTCTATTTCACGATCCAGTTCTTCCGCGGCACGCGCGGCGCCCAGGTGCTGACCGGCCTCGTCGTGGTCCTCCTGCTGTTCACCATCCTGACGCGGCTCTTCCACATGGAGGCCCTCTACTGGCTTCTTCAGAGGTTCTCCGTCTACCTCGCCGTCGCGCTCGTGATCATCTTCCAGCCCGAGATCCGCCGGGCCCTCGCGGAACTCGGCAAACAGCACGTCTTCGGCATCACCGCGGGCGAACGCAGCCTCGTCGACGCGCTCGTGCAGGCCACGACCCTTCTCTCGGAGCGCAAGGTCGGCGCGCTCATCGCCGTCGAGCGGCAGATCGGCACGCGGCCCATTCAGGAGACCGGCAAGCCGATCGACGGGCGCGTCACGCCGGAACTGCTCGCGACCATCTTTCATCCGCACACGCCGCTGCACGACGGGGGCGTCATCATCCGCGACAACCGCATCGTCGCGGCGGGCTGCGTCTTCCCGCTCTCGCAGCAGGATGAGGCCACCCGCACCCTCGGCACCCGGCACCGTGCGGCCATCGGCCTCACCGAGGAGTCCGACGCCATCGTCGTCGTCGTGTCCGAGGAAACCGGCACGATCTCCATCGCCTTCAACGGGCGCCTGAGCCGCGGCATCGACGAGGAGCGCCTGCGGCGGACGCTGACGTCGGTGCTGCACCGGTCCAAGCAGAAGAAGTCGCGGCTCGACCGGGTGCGCGACCGCCTCACGCTGTCCCCCGCGGCCGCCGGGCCGGGCGACGGGTCGGGCGAGGGGGAGGAGGACGTGCATGGCTGACCGCCTTCCCGCCTCCGACGCGCGCGAACGCCGGGCCAACCGGTGGCTCGCGGTGCTGTCGCTCGTTCTCGCCGTGATCGTCTGGTATGCCATCCGCGAGGCCATCAGCTTCGAGACCGTGCTGCGCGACGTGCCGATCGTCGTCCGCCCCGGCGAGGGTCTGACCGTGCTCGAGCTTTCGCACGACACCGCCGACATCCGGTTCCGCGGCGCCCGCTCGGACCTCGCCCAGCTCGACGCGGAGCGGACGCGAATCCAGGTCGACGTCCCCTCGGCGGCGGCGTCGGAGCGGGGCGCCCGGCTCTCGGTGAAACTCCGCCCCGTCCACGTGAAGAGCCCCTCCGGCGCCATCGCCGTCCGCATCGAGCCCGACGAGGTCGCCTTCAGCATCGACCGTGAAGGCGAGCGCCAGGTGCCGGTCAAGGCGGAGTTCCAGGACGCGCCGCCCGAGGGGTACGAGATCGGCGGGGTCACCTGCATGCCGGCCACGGTCCTGCTGAAGGGGCCCCTGTCGAAGCTGCAGGACGTCGACGTCGTTCGCATGCTGCCGATCGACCTGCAGGGCCGCGTGCAGTCCTTCCGCGTCCGCGCCTCGGCGGTGCCGGCCGCGGCCTTCAGCGGCGCCCGCGTCGATCCGGACCGCGTGACGATCGAGGTGGGCATCGTCGAGCACGCCGCCGTCCGCCGGCTGGCGTCCGTCCCGGTCCGCCTGCTGGTGCGGGCGGGCGGGACCGGCGAGGTTGACGTGGAGCCGGAAACCGTCCATATCCAGCTGCAGGGGCGGGCCGCCAGCCTGGAGACCCTGGATCCCGCCATGGTGCACGCGTTCGCCGAGACGGTGGCGCTCGACCGCGGCGCCGTGTACGAACTCCCGGTCCAGGTGTATGTTCCACCCGGCGTCCGGCTCCTGTCCGTGGAGCCGTCGTCGGTAAGGGCGACGGTGAAGAAGTGACGAATCGCAGCGGAAGTCGGTTGGGATGCGCGGCGCGCGCCGCCCTGGCGGGTGCCGCGGCCCTCGCGGGGCTCGCGATCCCCGGGGACGCACGGGCCCAGACCGGCGGCGTCGCCGCCGCGGTGTCGCAGCGGCCCGCGGTCGAGATGACTCCCGAGGCGCAACGGGCCCAGCCGATGATCGACGAGGGGTTCTTCCAGGCCCGGGTCGGCAACCACGCGCGGGCGATCGAGGTCTTCCGCCAGGCCCTCGCGGCCGATCCCCGGAACCGGCGGGCGATGTTCGGCCTCGGCACCTCCCACATCGCTCTCGAACAGTACGGCGAGGCGACCAACATCCTGCAGCGGGCGATCGACAGCGACCGAACCGACTACTTCGCCCTGAACAACCTCGCCTGGCTCCACGCGACCGCGCGCGACATCCGGTTCCGCAACGGCCGCCGCTCCATCGCGCTCGCGCGCGAGGCGCTCATGATCGCCCCGATGGACTACCACGTCTGGAGCACGCTCGCGGGGGGCTACTACATCGCCGGCGACTACGCCAAGGCCCAGCGCGCCGCGGAGGAGGCCCGCCGCATCGCCAAGGCCTCCGGCCTCGCCGAGGCGGGGGTGCAGGAGTACGAACTCCAGGTCCAGAGGTGCCGCGCGGCCTCGGAGGCCATGGACATCCTCGAATGATGCACGGCCCGGACGGGACCGGGACAATGGGATGGGGAACGTGGTGGCGAGGGACGGAATTGAACCGCCGACACAAGGATTTTCAGTCCTCTGCTCTACCAGCTGAGCTACCCCGCCACTCGAAGAGCGCCCGATAGCATAGCGGCCGCGGGCGGGGTGTCAAGGCGGGCGCGGAATGGCGGAAGGGTGCGCATTCCGCCCGCGCTTTTTTGGTTCCACGCGCCGGATGCGGCGGTACACTCCGCCCGACGGGAAAGGAAGGGGATTCAGCCGTGCAGGGTCGCCGAAAGGTGGTGGTCGTCGACGTGGCCGCGCTGGGGTGGGACCTCGTGTCCGCCCGGACAGCCGCCGCCGAGTCGCACGGCTTCCGTTTCCGGCGGACCGAGACCGTGTTTCCCGCGCTGACCTGCCCCGTGCAGGCCTCGTTCCGCACCGCCGCCCATCCCCGCTTCCACGGCCTCGCCGCCAACGGCTTCTACGCCCGCCGCCTCGCGCGGCCGTTCTTCTGGGAGCCGTCGGCCGGCCTCGTCCGCGGCAGGCGGATCTGGTCCGGCCTCCGCGCCGCGGGCGGCCGCGTCGGCATGCTGTTCTGGCAGCAGAGCCTCGGGGAGTCGGTCGACCTCCTTCTCTCGCCTCGTCCCGTGCACAAGCACCACGGCGGGCTGATCCAGGACTGCCAGTCCGTCCCCGACGACCTCTACGGCCTCCTCCGCGGACAGTTGGGCCGCGGCTTCCCCCTCCATCGCTACTGGGGCCCCCTCGCATCCCTGAAATCGAGCGAATGGATCACCGACGCCGCGTGCGCCGTGCTGGAGGACGAGGATCGCGCTCCCGACCTCCTCTTCGTCTACCTGCCGCACCTCGACTACGACCTCCAGCGCTTCGGCCCCGCCGACCCGCGCGCCGCCCGCGCGCTCGACGAGACCCTGGTCCTGCTGCAGCGCATCTGGTCCGCCGCGCGCGACGCCGGCGCCGATGTGCTCGCGTTCGGCGATTACGCGATCGCTCCCGTCACCGGCGCGCCGGTCTTCCCGGCCCGGTGTCTGCAGCGCCGCGGGCTCTTCCACACGCGGCCCGTCCGCGGCAGGCTCTACCCGGACTTCGCCGGCAGCCGGGCCGTCGTCCTCGTCGACCACGAGGTCGCGCTCGTCTACGCGGCCGACGCGGCCGCCGCGCGCGAGGCCCGCACCGCTCTCGAGTCGCTCGACGGCGTCGCGCTCGTGCTCGATGCCGAGGGACAGCGCAACGCCGGCGTCGACGCGCCGATGGGCGCCGACCTTCTCCTCGTCGCCGCCGAGGGGCGCTGGTTCGCCTATCCCTGGTGGGAGGCGCCGCGCGACGCCCCGGACTTCGCGCCGCACGTCGACATCCACAACAAGCCCGGCTACGACCCGTGCGAGTTGTTCGCCGGTTTCCCGCCCACCCGCGTCTCGACGGATCCGACGCGCATCCGCGGCACCCACGGCCGCGCCGGGCCCTCCCGGGCCGTCGCCTGGGCCTCCACCCTTGATTTGCGGCGCGAGCCGGAGGATCTTCTCCACCTCGCGAAGGCCGTGGAGGACCACCTCGACGGCCGGCGGGCATGACCAAATCCGGGACGCCCCGGATGGCGCGTCCAATCCGGCCGCCCCGGCGGAAGACGGGGAGTCCCCCCGCGCCGGGCGCGGGGGCCGTAACCACCGAGGCCATGTGAGTTCCAGGATCCAGGAGTTCCGGCAGCAGTTCACGGTGCCGTTCGCGTACCCGGTGGTCTTCACGCGCGGCGTCTTCGACGCCGCGAACGTCGTCCTGCGCGACGAGATCGCCCGCCCCGAGCCCGCGCGCCGGCACCGCGTCGCGGTCTTCCTCGACTCCGGCGTGGCGGAGGCCTGGCCCGGCCTGGCCGCGAGGATCGAGGCCTACGCCGCGGCGCACGCCGGCAGCGTCGCCCTCGTGCATCCGCCCAGGGTCGTTCCCGGCGGCGAGGCGATCAAGGCCGACCTCGGCGGCATCCGCGACGTGATGCACGAGATCGCCCGGTGGGGCCTCTGTCGCCATTCCTACGTCGTCGCCGTCGGCGGCGGCGCGGTGCTCGACGCCGTCGGTTTCTGCGCCTCCCTCGTCCACCGCGGGCTCCGCATGATCCGCGTGCCGACCACCGTTCTCGCCCAGAACGATGCCGGCGTCGGCGTGAAGACCGGGATCGACACCGACGGTGGCAAGAACACCGCGGGCACCTTCGCGCCGCCCTTCGCCGTGCTCAACGATCTCGACTTCCTCGCCACGCTCTCCGATCTCGACTGGATCGGCGGCGCCGCCGAGGCCTTCAAGGTCGCGATCCTCAAGGACCGGGCCTTCTTCCACTGGCTTCGCGCGAACGCCGCCGCCATCCCCGCGCGGGATCCGGGCGTCATGGAGCGGCTCGTCGTCGAGTGCGCCCGGCTCCACCTCGACCACATCCGCACCGGCGGCGACCCGTTCGAAAGCGGTGCGGCGCGTCCCCTCGACTTCGGCCACTGGGCCGCGCACCAACTCGAAGTCATGACGGGATACCGCGTCCGCCACGGACAGGCCGTCGCCGCCGGCATCGCGCTTGATTCGTGCTACGCCCGGGCGTTGGGCTGGCTCGACGCGGCGGAACTGGAGTCGATCCTCGCCGCGCTGGAATCCGCCGGCCTCCCGCTCTGGTACCCGGAGTTCGACCTTCGGGGCGGCGACGGCTCGCTCGTCCTCCTCGACGGCCTTCGCAAGTTCCGCGAACACCTCGGCGGCGAGTTGTGCGTCGCCTTCCCCGACGGCATCGGCTCGCGCCGCGAGGTCGGCGCCATCGACACCGCGCTGGTCGAAACCTGCCTCGGCCTTCTGCGCGGGCGTCACGCGGCGCGGGCCGCGTCCGCGCGACCCGAGCCTACTTCGCGCCGCCGGTGACGATCCGGTAGCCGAACGACTCTCCGTCGTGCCGCAGCGCGAGCATCCCGTTGGCGGTCTTGAACTCCGCCGGCTTCGCCTTCGCGGCCGGATCGGCCGGTTCGGCCAGCACCGCGCTCACCGCGCCCGGCGCCCCGGGCAGGTGCGCGAGCCGCAGCACGATGTCGAACGGCTCGCACCCCGGCAGCGGGATCAGCCGCAGGCCGTCCTTCGCCCGTTCGATCCGGAACGCGCCGTCGGTCACGGTCCACGCGAAGTCCGTCTTCGTTCCCTCGGGATTCATCCACGGCGGCAGCCCGCCGGCGCCCTTGGGCGGCTCGGGCGAGACCGACGCCAGCGCGCCGTCCGCACCGCGGCCGACGAGGAGCGTTCCGATCCAGATGCGGCCCTCGCCGTCGTCCTCGCCGAGCAGCGGCTTGCGGCTGTGCTTGTCGTAGAGGCCGACCATCACGCGGAAGCGTCCGGCCAGGCCCGCCGGGATGGCCACCGTCCGGTCGAACCGCACCTCGCCCTTCCACTCCTCCGCGGGCGGCACGGGCTTGAAGTCGTCCTGCCACACGGTCTCGCCGAAGCCGGCGGGGCCCTCCTCCTTCGCGAAGTGCACGAAGACCGCGTTGTTCCTCCCCGGTCTCGACTTGCAGTCCCAGACCATCGTGTAGGCCAGCTTCCCGCCGGCCGCCGAGGCCGCCTCGAGGCGCGGCCGGATGCTCATGCGCCGCCGCTCGCCCTCGAGCGGCGCCGTGCGCGCGTTGCAATATCCGGCGCCGGGGGCCGAGGCGCGCTCGACGATGCGCCCCGCGATCCGTTCGACCGACGCCGTCACCGCGCCCGACACCGCGCGCCAGCCGTTCGGCGGAAGGACCGCCCCGGCGACCGCCCAGTCGTCCGCGCCCTGGTTCACGTGCACCACCGCGCCGTTGTCCCACTCGACCCGCTGGCGGTCGCGCCGCGCGCCGTCGAAGGCGTGGGAGACGAGATCGCGCCGCGCCAGCGAGCGGATGATGTCCTGCAGGAGCCAGTACTTGCGCACGGCCGGCGCGCCCCACGATCCGGCGTCGACCATCAGGGAGTGGCCGGCGAGCATCTCGCAGGCGAGGTATTCGTCGCTGTGGATGCCGTGCGCGGCGCGGCCGAGGCCGCCCTCGAAGCGGACCGAGTAGCCCGCGCCGTGAAGGTTGAAGCGGTGGTGGTGGACCGCGTCCATCCACGGCACGCGCGTCCACGAGCCGCACTCCAGGAAGATCGAATGAAGCGCGGGCCGCTCGGACGTCAGCCGCAGCCACTGGCAGTCGGCGCCGTCGAGCCAGCCGATCAGCTGGTCGTGACCGGCCTCGGAGGTTGTCGGCGCGTTGCCGCCGAGGATGTCGCGGATCGTCGCGAAGGCCTCGCCCCAGTGGCGGCGGGTCCCGGTGGAGGGATGGCGGCGGCCGTCGTGGTCCCAGGTGTCGACGCAGCCCTGCGAGGTGAAGACGTCGACGAAGCTGTGCGTGGCGCCGACGCCGTCGCGGATCAGCTTCGTGTTCCGCTTCACGAACGGCAGGATCGCGTCCGGCCGCCACTTGTAGGAGAGCGCGTCGCGTCCCTCGTTGTACCACGCGCGGTTCGGACGGCCGTCGGGCGTGAAGTAGATGCTCCGGTAGGAGTACTCCGCGGCGTCGGGGTAGAAGTCGATGTAGTTGTCGTGGAGCCCCCACGGCACGCCGGCGGCGCGGCAGACCGCCCCGACCTGCCGCAGGTCGTCCAGCGTCCCGTACTGCGGGTTCGGCGGCCAGATGTCGGGCAGGCGGTAGTCGTAGCCCCAGCGCTGCCAGACGTGCAGGGTCAGGAACGAGTCGGAGAGCCCGTACCGGAGCATGCGGGTCATGTTCGTCGCGATGTCGGCGTAGCGGCCGCCCCAGATGTCGAAGCACATGCGGCCGGCGAGGTCGGCATGGCCTGCGGCGGGCTTGCGCGGGTCGAGCGGGCGGTAGGCGATCGCGCAGTCCATCGCGGCGCGGCCGGGCAGCAGCGTCAGCGTCGCGTCGTGGTGCGACTGCAGCGCGTAGACCCGCGCGGGCGGATCGACGCGCAGATGGTCGGGCGGATTGTCGAACGCCTGCAGCACGGCGAGGCCGTCGAACTCGGTGGCGATGTGGCTCGAGGCGAGGTTGTGTCCGCCGAAGCCCTGCTGGAAGGGCTTCGGGTCGCTGACGCAGAAGCCGTGGCCCCAGTAGATGCGCGGCGCGGTGCGGTCCCACGGCCCGACCCGGAACCGCGTGATCATGCGCGGGCAGGAGGCGGAGACGCGCAGCGCCGGGCCCTCGGCGCGCACCGTCAGCGTCACGTCGAACGCCTCGCCGCCGCGCGCGTAGGAGAGGACCGTCCGCACGCGGCCGAACCGGGCGGAGGTCTCCACCCCGCGGAACGCGAAGGGGGAGGGGAAGCGGCCGACGGGCGCGTCGTCGACGTCGATCTCGAAGCCGCGGAACGCCGCCGCCCCGCCGCCCTCGACCGCAAACGCGACGAGGCCGTCGAGCAGGCCCTGCGGCCCCGGTTCGACGACGACCGCCGCCTTCTTCGACGCGGCGGAGGCTTCGAGGAGGAACGCGGTGCGGCCGTCCGGCTTCGCCGTGCCGCCGAGAAGCGAGCGCGCCCGGGCGACGGCGGCCTGCGTGCTCTCCGGCGTCGGCGCGCCGGCCTTCCGGGAGGTCGGGCCGCCGCGACCGGTGACGAGCGTCGGTTCGGCCCACCACGAATGGTCGAAGGCGGTGTTGCGCTTCGGCCCCGGATCGCTCTCGAGGCGGATCAGGATCCGGCGGCCGGCAAACGCGGCGAGGTCGGCGCGGCCGTCCTTCCACGTGCGTGTGTCGGTGAAGTCCTCGTGGAGCGTCTTCCAGTCGTTCGACGCGGCGGTGTCGGCGACCAGCACGCGGTAGCGGATGCCGTCGCTGCGCTGCTTCTCCGTCTCGCCGGAGTGGTGCAGGGCGGTCGCGAAGGTCAGGACCGCCGGGGATGCGGGCGGGAGGTCGACGGTCCACTCGACCCAGCAGCGACCGGTGCCGTTGCGGTAGGGCACGTGCATGCCCATCGCCTCGCGCGAGCCGCCGACGTTCACGGCATCGATCGAGAGCCCGGAGCTCGTGTCCGGGTCGCTGCCGGTCCATCCCGACGGCTGCCCGCCGGTCGCGCCCCCGTCCAGTGCCCAGCCGAACCGGTGCGTGCGGGAGAGCCACAGCGGTAACGAGGCATCCGCCTCGGGCCGGAGCGCCTCCGGTGCGGCGGCGACCGCGGTGCGCGGCGCGGCGGGACGCTTCACCTCGAAGATGCGGACGGCATGGACGGCGGCCCCGGGCGCGCCGTCGCGGGAGAGATGGGCGTGGACCGGGTAGAGCGCGTCGAAGACGAACGGTCCGCTGGCGATCCGGAACGAGAGGTTCGTGGCCGTGGCCGGCGCGAGCGCGACGGCGGCCGTGTCCGGTCCGACCGCCTTCCAGTCGTCGACGAAATCGCGCAGCGCGACCGAGCCGCGGAACGGTGTCGCGGTGCCGTTGCTGACCGTCACCGACACCGGGGTCGGCGCCGCGGGATCCGCGACCGGAGCGATCTCGCCGACCGCCAGCCGCAGCCCGTCCACCGTCTCGTCGTAGCCCGACCACCCCGCCGCCAGCAGCCCCGCCGCGACCGGCACCCACGCGAACCTCGTTCGGCGCATCGTCGTCTCCCCGTGAAGCCCGCGAGACTACCGCGTCCGCCCCCGCCGCTCAAATCCTCCGGTCCTCGATCCGCGGATCGCGCCCGCGGGGATGCCGGAAGGTGTAACATTATCGGATGCGACCGCATCCATTAATGTTACACTTCGGGACGTGAAGGAGGCGGCCATGGAGTGGTTTCATCATCCGGATTTCTGTCCCAGGCTGGTGGTGCGGCGGGCGGCGGAGGAACTGCTCGACCTGTCCGTGGGGATGATCGAACTGGTTCTCTCCAGGGGAAGGGCCGGCATGGTCGCGCCGCACCTGCTTCGTCCGGGCGAGGTCCGCTACCGCATGGCGCAGCACCGGCTGCGCAAGGCGGGGTTCCTTGCGGTTCGCAGGGCGCGGGGACAGCCGCCCGTGTTCCGGCTGACGCCGGAGGGGGAACGGAAGGTGCCCGATCTCCTGCGTCCGGAGCGCCGCTGGAACCGCGCGTGGAGCGGCCGGTGGCAGATGCTGGTGTACGACGTGCCGGAAACCGAGCGCGCCTACCGGAACCACCTCCGCGCCTTCCTCCGGCGCATGCGCATGGGAAGGCTTCAGAACAGCGTCTGGATCACGCCGGACGACATCCGCGCCGAGTACGCCGACCTCATGGAGGCGGCGGCCGTCGAGGACTACGCGATGCTGGTCGAGGCGCGGACCGTGCTGGGAAACCGCGGCAGCCGGGTGGCGCGCATCGCGTGGAATCTCGACCGCATCGATGCCGGGCACGCATGGTATCTCCAGGCCGTCGATGCCGCGTTGGACCGGGTCGCCGCGACGCCCCCGACCCGCCAGCAGGCGTGGACGATCGTCCGCGAGGATCTCAACGCGTACCGCGCGGTCATGGCGGACGACCCCCTGCTGCCGCGGGCGCTCTGGCCCGACGGCTACCGCGGCCCCGCCGTCGTCGCCGCCCACCGCCGCCTCGTCGAAGAGGTCTGGAGCGCCGTCCGCTGATGTCTCACCGGGCGGGAGGATCCCGCCTCCGGCGCGTGCGCACGACGCAGGACCGCCGCGCCGGGGTGTAACATTATCGAGTGCGACCGCATCCGATAATGTTACACTTCAAGCCCGGCGGGGCGTGCGCGGCGGGCGGCTTGCGCGGGAGGGCGCGCGCGGCCATCATCCGCGGGAAACGATGGGAGCCGATATGACGAAGGTTGTCGTGGTGGGCGCCGCGGGGCGCATGGGGCGGGCGCTGGTCCGGTTCATCCGGAACGGGACGGTGCCGGATCTGCAGCTGGCCGGGGCGGTGGATCTCTGGGACTGCCCGGAGCTCAACCGGGACGCCGGCGTCATGGCGGGCGTCGGCGAGGCGGGCGTCCCGGTGACGTGCGACCTGGCCGCGGTCGCGCCGGGCGCGGACGTGATCGTCGACTTCAGCTCGCACCACGGCACCTCCGGCAACGCGCCGCGCTGCGCGGAGTGGGGGAAGGCGCTGGTCGTCGGCACGACCGGCCTGAACGCGGAGCAGGAGGCCGCCGTTCGCGACGCCGCGAAGGCGGTCCCGATCGTCATGGCCCCGAACATGAGCCTGGGCATCAACCTGCTCTTCGCCCTGCTCGAGCAGGTCGGCCGGACGCTCAAGGACCGCGGCTACGATGTCGAGATCGTCGAGCGGCACCACCGGCTCAAGAAGGACGCCCCCAGCGGCACCGCGCTCGGTCTCGGGCGCGCCGTCGCGAAGGGGATGGGCCTGGACCTCGACGAGGTCGCAGCCCACGGCCGTCACGGCATCTCGAAGGACATCCGCCCCGACCGCCAGATCGGCTTCCACGCCGTGCGCGGCGGCGATTTCGTCGGCGACCACACGGTCATCTTCGCGACGGACGGCGAGAGCCTCGAGTTCTCCCACCGCGCGACGAGCCGCGACACCTTCGCCATCGGCGCGCTGCAGGCGGCGAAGTGGGTCGCGGGGCGCGCGCCGGGGCTCTACTCGATGCGGGACGTGCTCGGCGTCTGAGCCGGAAGCGGAGAGCGGAGGGGCGGCCATGCATGTGACGCTGGTCCATGTCCGGGTGAAGGCGGAGCGCGTGGCGGACTTCATCGCCGCCACGCGGGCCAACCACGAGGCCTCGGTGCGCGAACCGGGCAACCGGCGGTTCGACGTGCTGCAGGCGCCGGACGACCCGACCCGGTTCGTCCTCTACGAGGCCTACGCGACGAAGGCCGATGCCGCCGCGCACAAGGCGACCGCGCACTATGCCGCCTGGCGCGACGCCGTCGCCGCCTGGATGGCCGAGCCGCGCCGCGGCGAGCCGATGGACGGCCTCCTGCCGTGACCATCGAGCGCCGGACATCCGACGCCGAACATCGAACGTCGGCCGCGGGGATCAGCGGGCGGGGCGCGGGACAAGGCCCAGGTGGATCGCAATGGCGCGGGCGAGGTCGCGGCCGAACGCGCGGGCGCTGTCGGCGTTGACCTCCGCCCCGCCAGCGTTCGCGTAGGGGATCTCGATCGTGTTGGAGAACTCCACGCCGGGCAGGTCGCGAGCCCATCGTGCGAAGCTGCGTCCGGTCGAGTAGTTCGAGGCGGTGTTCCACGAGGTACCGAAGGGCACGTTGTACTTCGGCGAGTAGGGGATCGGTCCCCGCCGGACCTCCGCCAGGAGGGCCGCGAAGCCGGCCAGCCGCTCCGCGGCGATCGCATCCTCGGGCCCCGGGAAGTAGACCTGCTCGTTCGAGTCGCCGCCGGCGAGGTAGGGGCAGTGCAGGTCGAGCGCGAATCGCAGCCGGCCGGCGGACCATCGCGGGACGAGGTCGCGGATCGCGGCGACGGTCGCGTGGACGGGCGTGCCGTCGTAATCGCGGTTGTGATCGCGCGGCGCGCGGTTCTTGCCCTGATCGCCGTCCTCGACGCCGTCCTTGTCGACGAACGGGATTGCCAGCACCTCGACGCGCTCCCGCCACGCGCGTCCCGCCTCGTCATCGGCCAGGACGGACTCCAGGATCCCCTCCAGCGCGAAGCTGGCGAGGCTCTCGCACGCATGATGCCGTGCGGTCAGCAGCACGCGGATTCCGGGCTCGCGGCCGAGGCAGCCGGCGCGCAGGATCTCCGCCTCGCGCCCCTTCGTCGTCCGGCACAGCCCCTCGCGGACGATCGCCGGGTTGCCGCGGTGCCGCTCCAGGAACCGGCGCAGGTCGGATTCCTGGTAGGGGATCGTCATGGAAAAGCGGACCTCGGGCGCGTTGGACGGCACGGCGAAGGCGAATTCCCACGCCTTGGGCTCCGCGATCCGGGTGACAGCCTGGGCGCCAAGCCACGCCCAGTTGGTCCCGCCGTCGAGACTCGCCGCGGGGCCACGCGCTCCGATCGGATTGCGCTCGGGGAAGCGGATGCGGACCGTTTCGCCCGCGGCGCCGCGGACGCGGAAGTTCCAGTAGAACCACCAGCCGCCCTTCTGTGTGTCGCGCAGGTCCGGCCGCACGACCGCGACGCCGTTCGTGATGCCCTCGAGGACGATGTTCCCGCCGGGATAGCCGGTGTCGACCGTCCGCCCGGCCGCGGCGGCCGGGAAGCACGAGGCCCAAAGCCCGAAGCACGAAACAAGCCCCAAACGGAAAACCTGAAATTCCAAACGGGAGCGGGTGCGGTGCGGGGCCGGTCCGGAACTCGGAACCCGCAACGCGGAACGCGGAGCGCGGAACCTGCCAGCCTCCGAACCTGTGAACCCGCGGAGAGGTGCGTCATCGCCGTCCGCGACGTTGCGGATGCCTGCCGAACCCCCTGTCTGGCCCCCGAAGTCTGACACCCGGCACCTCGGATTCGCTGTCGGCCTTCTACAGGATCTTGACCCGCGGAAGGTCCTGCAGGTCGATCATTCCGACGACGCGTTCGGTGGCGTCGATGACGACCAGGTCGTCGATCGCGTACTTCTCGAACGTGGCGAGGACGTCGACCGCGAGCTGGTCGTCGCGGACGCGGATCGGGTTGGCCGTCATGACCTCCGCGACGGGCCGCGCGCCGAGGTTGCCCTCGCCGGTCATGTGGCGGCGGAGGTCGCCGTCGGTGAAGATCCCGGCGAGCCGTCCGCCCGCGTCGACGACGGCCACCGACCCGGCGCGCGCGCCGGTCATCGCGACGACGGCGTCGCGGACGAGCGCCTCGCGCGGGACGAGGGCGACGCGGTCCCCGGTGCGCATGATGTCGCGCACGCGCAGCAGCAGGGCGCGGCCGATGGCGCCGCCGGGGTGGAGCTTGGCGTAGTCCTCGCGCCGGAACCCGCGCGCGTCGAGGAGGACCATCGCCAGCGCGTCGCCGACGGCCAGCGTCGCGGTCGTGCTGGCGGTCGGCGCCATGTTGAAGGGGCAGGCCTCGCGCGAGACGCGGACGACGAGGACGACGTCGCTGACGCGGGCCAGCGGGCCCTCCGGGTCGCCGGTCATCGCGATGACGGGGACGGCGAACCGCCGGACGGCGGGAATAAGCGCGAGGAGTTCGTCCGACGCCCCGCTGTAGCTCAGCGCGAGAACGGTGTCGCCGGGCTGCACGATGCCGAGGTCGCCGTGCATGGCGTCGGACGGATGCAGGACGACCGCCGGCGAGCCGGTGCTGCTCAGTGTCGCCGCGATCTTCTGGGCGATGGGCAGGTTCTTCCCGACGCCCGTGAGCACGATCTTCCCGCCCGCGACGAGGCGCGGCAGGATCGTTTCAACGGCCCGCGTGAATCCGCCGTCGAGGTCGTCGCGCACGCGCTGCAGTTCGGCGATCTCGATGTCGAGGATCTCGCGGCCTCTCCGGACGTAACTGGTCATGGGTCTCCCGAAAGCACGTTCCAACCCTTGGAAGCCCGGCCTCCCGGCCCTTCCAATCCTTGGAAACCGGGGGCAGAGTCCCAAAGTCCGGGGGGGCGCGCAATGGAGAAATCCGGGCCGGGTCCGCTTCAGGTCCGGGGGCGGCGGAATCGGAGCCAGGCGCCGCCCCAGCGAAGGCGGTTCCGGGCGAAGACGTCGTAGGCGGCGTCGAAGAGCGAACGCAGACCGGGCCAGCGGGTGGGCGCGAGGAGCCAGCCGAGGCCGACCGCTTCGTAGGCCGCTCGGACCGCGTCCATGCGGGTCACGATGCGGCCGTCCGGCATCACGGCATGCAGGCCGGCGTGGACGGCGGCGGGGTCGGCGCCGTGGCGGGCGGCGTCGAATCCGTCCGCCCGGATATCCACCAGGGCGAGTCGTCCGCACCGGTCGCGACGCGACAGCCATCCGGCCTCGGCCGAGCAGAACGGGCAGTCGCCGTCGATGAGGAGGCGGACCCTCGACTCGCCGGCAGCGGACCCGGGGGCGGACGGCTTCATGGTAGACAATACATCGACATGATGGCCGTGCAACCGGCGCTTGATCGTGCGCGGCGGACGGGTATCCTCGGCGGGTCATGGTGGAAGGAAACGCCAGAAGGAGAGACCGCATGAAGACCGCCGCCCGCTTCCCGCTCGCCCTCGCCGCCTGTTCCGCCGCCGCGCTGTCGGCCGGCGCCGCGCTCTACGGGGATCCGCCCGACGAGCGTCATGCATGGGCGGTGCACGACATGAACCGTCCGCGCCCCGCCGTGGCGACGCCCGGCGCCGCGCTGGGGCAGCCGCCGTCGGACGCGGTGATCCTGCTCGACGGCAAGAGCCTCGACGCGTGGGAGTCCGACAAGGACGGCTCGCCCTGCGCGTGGAAGCTCGTCGACGGCGCGATGGAGGTCGTCAAGGGCAAGGGCCAGATCCGCACGAAGCAGTCGTTCGGCGACTGCCAGCTCCACATCGAGTGGCGCACGCCCGACGTGGTCGAGGGCTCGAGCCAGGGCCGCGGCAACAGCGGCGTGTTCCTGATGGGCACCTACGAGCTGCAGGTTCTCGACTGCTTCGAGAACGACACCTATCCCGACGGGCAGGCCGGTTCGATCTATGCCGAGAACCCTCCGCTGGTCAACGTGTGCCGCAAGCCCGGCGAGTGGCAGGCCTACGACGTCGTCTTCCACCAGCCGCGGTGGGAGGGCGACACGATGGTCCGTCCCGGCTCGATCACCGTCTTCCAGAACGGCGTGCTGGTGCAGGACCACTGGCTCTTCGAGGGCACCTCGACGCACCGGAAGCGGACGCTGCCGCGCAAGCACGAGGCGAAGCTCCCGCTGAAGCTGCAGGATCACGGCAATCCGACGCGTTTCCGCAACGCCTGGATCCGCGAGATCCCGGACTACGAGGGCGACTTCACCACCGGCGCCTACCGCAAGCCCGCGGCGATCGTGGCGCAGCGCAAGGCGACCGCCGCGAAGGTCCGCGGCGAGGCGGAGAAGATCCTGGCCGGGGGTGACAAGCTCGGCGGCATGCAGAAGCTCTTCGAGGCGGCGACCTACGAGGCCGACGCGGCCGTGCAGGCGAGGATCGTGTCGATGGCGGGCGCCTACGTCGACGAGATCCGCGCGCTGGATGCGGCGAAGACCGAGGCCCGCAAGGGCGAGATCACCGGCGTGCTGGGCGATCTCGACTACCTCGTGAAGTTCGGCATCGTCCCGGCGGCCGAAGCCCCGAAGGGCGCGCTGCAGAAGCTCGCCGCCGAGCGCGGGCTGTTGAAGAAGAAGTAGGCCGGCCCCTCCGGCTGCAACGGGCGCGCCCCGGTCTCCGGGTCGCGCCCGTTCCGTTTCCACGCTGCGCCATCACAGATCCGCCGTAACGATGGGTACGAACACCGTGGGATCAGGCGGCGGCGCGGGCGAGGGCGGCGACGGCGCGGTCGAGCTGTTCGGGCGTATGCGCGGCCGAGACCTGGGTGCGGATCCGCGCCTTGCCCTCGGGCACGACGGGGTACGAGAAGGCGACGACGTAGATGCCTTCCTCGAGCATCCGGGCGGCCATCGCCTGGGCCTTGCGGGCGTCGCCGATCAGGATCGGCACGATCGGGTGGTCGCCCTCCGGGATCGCGAATCCTGCGGCCTTCAGCGCGGCGCGGTACCGGCGCGTGTTGGCGGCGAGCCGGTCGAGAAGGTCGGTCGACCGCTCGAGCCGGTCGAGGACGGCGAGCGTCGTTGCGGCGATGGCGGGGGCGAGGCTGTTGGAGAAGAGGTAGGGCCGCGAGCGCTGGCGGAGGAGGTCGACGATCTCGCGGCGGCCGGCGGTGTAGCCTCCGCTGGCGCCGCCGAGGGCCTTGCCGAACGTCCCGGTCAGGATGTCGACGCGCCCGCGGCAGCCGAAGCGCTCGGGCGTGCCGCGGCCGGTGGGGCCGGTGACGCCGACGGCGTGGGAGTCGTCGACCATCACGAGCGCGTCGTGCGCTTCGGCGACGTCGCAGATCCGGTCGAGGGGCGCGAGGGAGCCCTCCATGCTGAAGACGCCGTCGGTGGCGACCATGCGGAAGCGGGCGTCGCGGGCCTCGTCGAGGCGGGCGGCGAGGTCGTCGGGGTCGGCGTTGCGGTAGCGCAGGCGGCGGGCCTTGCAGAGGCGGATGCCGTCGATGATGCTCGCGTGGTTGAGTTCGTCGCTGAGGACGGCATCCTCGGCGCCGAGCAGCGTCTCGAAGAGGCCGCCGTTGGCGTCGAAGCACGACGAGTAGAGGATGGCGTCCTCCGCGCCCACGAAGCGGGCGATCCGCTCCTCGAGCTCGCGGTGGACGGACTGCGTGCCGCAGATGAAGCGCACCGAGGCCATGCCGTAGCCCCAGCGGTCGAGGGCGGCGTGCGCCGCGGCGGCGATCTCCGGGTCGCCGGCGAGGCCGAGGTAGTTGTTCGCGCAGAGGTTGAGCAGCCGCCGCCCGTCGGGCAGAGCGATCTCCGCGCCCTGCGGGGTGCCGAGCGGCCGTTCGCGCTTTGCAAGCCCGGCGGCCCCGATGCCGTCGAGGATGCCGCGCAGGTGGGTCTGGAATCGCGAATTCATGGGGGCTCCCGGGTCAGCAGATCCGCGGCAGCAGTTCGCCGAGGGGCATGTCGACGAGGCGCCGGCCGCCGATGAGGGTTTCCATCACGACGGCGCCCGCGGGCCCGGCCGTCACGGCGCCGATGCGCGTCGAACCGGCGCCCTCGGGCAGCGCGCGCCACGCGGCCAGGATCGCGTCCGCGGCGTCCGGCGCGACGACGGCGAGCATGCGGCCCTCGGAGGGGACGTGCAGCAGGTCGATGCCGAGCGTCTCGGCGACCGAGCGCGCGGCGGGGGCGAAGGGAAGGGCGTCCTCGCGCAGCGCGATGCCGAACGGGCGGCCGCCGGCGATCTCGTTGAGGACGGCCGCGGCGCCGCCGCGGGTCGGGTCGCGCATGAAGCGGACGGAGGCGGCCCACGGCGTGGCGGCGCGGACGAGGCGGTGGATGGTGCCGGTGTCGCTGACCGGTCCGCTCGCGACCTGCAGGCGTTCGCGGGCGCAGAGAACGGCCATCCCGTGGTCGCCGAGCGTGCCGCTGGCGAGGACGGCGTCGCCGGGGCGGATGGCGTCGGCCGAGAGCCGGTAGCCCGGGATCGGCTCGCCGAGGCCGGCGGTGTTGATGTACAGCCCGTCGCACTGTCCGTGCGGGACGACCTTCGTGTCGCCGGTGGCCACCGCGACGCCGCAGGCGTCCGCGGCGGCGCGGATCGAGTCGAGCACGCGTCGCAGCGTCGCGAGCGGGAGGCCTTCCTCGAGGATCATCGCCAGCGAGATCCAGCGCGGCTCGGCGCCGCTGACGGCGAGGTCGTTGACGGTGCCGTGGACGGCGAGGGCGCCGATGTCGCCGCCGGGGAAGACCGCGGGCTGGACGACGTAGGAGTCGGTCGTGAAGACGAGGCCGCCGGCCATACCCGGAAGGCGCGCGGCGTCGGGCAGCGACGCGAGCGGGCCGGCGCCGAAGCGGGGGACGATCTCGTCCGCGATCAGCGCCGCGGTGAGGCGGCCGCCGCCGCCGTGGGCCAGGAGGATGCGGTCGGGCGTTGTCATCAGGGTCGCTCCGTGGCGATCCGTCCGTACTTGTACCATGCCGCGCAGCTTCCCTCCGAGCTGACCATGCAGGGGCCGACGGGCGAGGCGGGCGTGCAGCGGCGGCCGAACAGCGGGCACTCGGGCGGGGTGAGGCGGCCGGAGATCACGTCGCCGCACCGGCAGCCCGGCGCATCGCGCCCGGGGCCGACGCGCAGTCCGTGGCGGTTCTCCGCATCGTACGCGGCGAACTCGGGCCGCAGGCCGAGGCCGCTGGCGGGCACGGGTCCGAGGCCGCGCCAGATGGCGTCGACGGGCCGCAGCAGGCGTTCGATCAGCGCCTGCGCGCGCCGGTTGCCGGCGGCGGTGACGACGCGGCTGTACTGGTTCTCGACGCGCGCCTCGCCGGCGTCGAGCTGCCGCAGGATGCCCTCGATGCCGTAGAGGATGTCGAGCGGTTCGAAGCCGGCGACGACGCAGGGGCGGCGGTGGCGTCCGGCGAACGGGCGGTAGGCGTCGGCGCCGATGATGGCGCTGACGTGGGCCGGGCAGAGGAAGGCGTCGATCGCCAGGTCCGGCGCGGCGGCGAGGGCCTCGAGCGCGGGCGGGACGAGCTTGAAGGCGGTCAGCAGCGACAGGTTCCCGAGGCCCTCCGCGGCGGCGCGGTCGACGAGGCTGACGACCGGAGCGACGGTGGTCTCGAAGCCGACGGCGAGGAAGACGACCTCGCGCGCGGGGTCGCGCCGGGCGCGTTCGACGGCCTCGAGCGGCGAGTAGCACACGGTCACGGCGGCCCCGCGGCTGCGGGCGGCGGCGAGCGACGTGTCCGAGCCGGGCACGTTGATCAGGTCGCCGAAGGTGCAGATCTCGACGCCCCGCGAGGCCAGTTCGAGCGCGGCGTCGATGTAGCCCGCGTCCGTCACGCAGACCGGGCAGCCCGGCCCGCTGATCAGGCGCAGGTGGGGCGGCAGCAGGCCGCGGATGCCGTAGCGTCCGATCGCCATCGTGTGGCTTCCGCAGACCTCCATGATCTGCACGGGGCGCGAGCGGCCGGCCAGCGGCGCGGCCGCCTCGCGGATGCGGCCGGCCAGGGCCCGGGCGGCGGCGGGATCGCGGAAGGCGTCGACGTACTTCACGGGAGGTTCACCGGTTCACAGGTTCGGAGGTTCGCAGGTTCCTCGCTCCGGGATGCGGGCCGGGATCCCGGAGGCCGTTGCGGCGCCCTTTCAGGTCCCAGGTTTCATCCCCCGTCCCCGTCCCTCTCCCGGCTCTCCGCAAGGGACCGGAACAGCTCGATGCGGGCGTCGGCCTCGGCGGGATCGAGCCGCTCGATGGCGAAACCGGCGTGGACGATGACGTGGTCGCCGGATTTCGGCGTCTCGATCAGCGTGAGGTCGACGGCATGGCGGACGCCGTCGAGTTCGACCGTCCCCGTGCCGGCGGGATCGACCGCCACGATTTTCATGGGTATGCCGAGGCACATGGCGCCGCACCGTACCACCGGCGGCGGCGGGGCGCAACGGCGGCGGCCGCGCGGGCGGCGGCCTTGAAATCGCCCGGCGGATGTCGTTTACTGTGGGGCAGAACGCGAGGCGCTCACCCGCGGTTCGAAAGGAACGACGTCATGATCAGCAAGAAGGTGGCCGAAGCCCTGAACGCCCAGATCAACAAGGAGCTCTACTCGTCCTACCTCTACCTGGCGATGGCGGCGTACTGCAAGGCCGAGGGGCTGGGCGGGTTCGCGAAGTGGATGGGGGTCCAGGCCGGCGAGGAGCGCGGGCACGCGATGAAGCTCTACGGGTACCTCGAGGACCAGGGCGCGAAGGTCCTGCTGGGCGCGATCGCCGCGCCGCCGTCCGACTTCGGTTCCGCCCGCCGCGTTTTCGAGGAAACGCTGGCGCACGAGCAGCTCATCACGGCCTCGATTCACGCCCTCGTCGACCTCGCGGTGAAGGAGAAGGACTACGCGACGCAGGGGATGCTCCAGTGGTTCGTCAACGAGCAGGTCGAGGAGGAAAGCACCGCGGCGGAGGTCGTTGCGAAGCTGAAGATGGTCGGCGGTGACGCCCGCGGCATCTTCATGGTGGACCGCGAACTGGGCGCGCGCGCGGGCTGACCGGTCCGGCACGTTGCCTGAGGGCTTGTGGTCCGCGGGAATCATGGGTAGCATGGGGAGCCCGGGTTGTGGCCGGGGTAAGGAGTAGGGCAGTCATGAATACGAGAGTCTTTGTCGCCGTTGGTGTGTCGATGCTGGCCGGGCTGGCGCCGCTCAGGGCGCGGGCGCAGGACCTTCTCGTCGTCCCGGCGCGTTACTCGGTGCTCCAGGTCATGTTCGACGTCGTGAAGCTCCGCCCCTCCGGCCTCGTCTCGTACCAGGGCGGCGCGGCGAGCGAGCGCCCGGCTCTCCACGCGTGGAACGGTCAGGAGTGGGTCCGCATCGCGCTCGACAGCCTGCGCGACGGAAGCTTCGCCGAGATCAAGCCCAAGCGCATCGTGCTCCTCGGCGACGCGGACACGCTGCCGCCCGTGCTGGCCGACGCCGCGCAGCAGCTCGCCCCGGTCGTGATGAACTGGACCGGCATGGACAACGCCTCCATCGTCAACGCCGCCGGCAAGCTCTACAAGTTCGACTCGCGCGAGTGGTCGTGGATCGCCTCCCGGTACAACATGCAGATCAAGGATGCGAACAGCGGTCGCCGGCAGGACAGCTGGTACTACCGCGATCATCCCGAACTCCGCGGTGGCGCCCCGATCCGGAAGCCGGCCGAATGGACGGCGCCCGCGCCGGCGGCCCCCGCCGCCCCCGCCGAGCCGGCG
>Ga0194125_10002312_pt1 | contig 31668 bp, 35 predicted proteins | sample TA2KigC250mmetaG_FD_148626 | JGI IMG/M metagenome (GOLD analysis project Ga0194125, IMG submission 148626) | Freshwater microbial communities from Lake Tanganyika, Tanzania - TA2015034 Kigoma Deep Cast 250m | ecosystem: Environmental > Aquatic > Freshwater > Lake | place: Tanzania: Lake...
ACAAATGAAATGCCCTGTATTTTTTAACCCGTTGATTTGTAAGGGTATTTTAAATAATTGATAAGGTATTAAAAAAAACTTAAAGTTTTTTTATAATTAGACGATAAAGTAAGTGAAGAAATAAAGGACCGCTTATGATCATCGGTGACTTCCATGTACAGCATATTTTAAAGGCTTACAGTCAGCAACTGTCTGTGCGATCCCGTATCTCAAAAGATAGGGTCAATAAGCAAGACGGCCAAAAGGATGAGGTCACTCTATCGAAGGAGAGTAAGAAGATGCTGGTCGTTGACAAAATTGCAAAAGAACTCATTGCGCAATTGACAAATGGCTCCCGGCGCAATGAGACCAGTCAGGCAATATTGAATCGTTTAAGCCAGGAATATGGACGGCCGCTCGATGTGGCTTCGGATGGCGGACAGGGGATTGCTTTCAAGGTTCTGGGTGAAACCGATGGCGGGGTCAAAGAGTATCTGGCTCCTGCCGAAAACAACCAGTTGGAAAAAAGGCTTTATGAGATGACGAAATCGTTCGTCAATGAACAACTCATTTGAATTTGAATAAGGAGAGAATAATGAAAGTCTCTGACATCAACCAGAAGAACAACATGTTGCAGAATGTCGGCCAGGCCAATTCAACCCATCCTCCGGAGAAAAATCAAAAGCCCGGAGAAGCGGATGCGAAGACTGCCTCCGGAGACAGGGTGGAGTTTTCCACCCGCTCCAGAGAGATGCAGAAAATCTATGAGGTCCTTCAGACGACTCCGGAAGTGAGATCGGATAAGGTTTCCGAGATTAAAAAGCGGATAGAGGATGGCCAGTATCGTGTGGACAGTGAAACTCTTGCAGAAAAGATCATCAAAGAATCCATCCTCGATCTGATCAAATAGAACCACCTTTAAATCATCTGCCTGAACACCCTGAAAGCTGAGAATAAAGGCCTTCAGGGTTTTTTGTTTTCATGGGTGGGGACCGGATGGCGGTGAGAGTAAGGACTGCGATAAAGGACGATCTGTTTTGCCAGTCTGTTGCGTAGATTGATCACGATGGGTCCGAGGAGATTGGCGGTAATTTCGGACTTTCCGTTTGACGGGTGAATACTCACTACCACCAGGGTCTGAATCCCCTCTGAAGCCCTGTCAAGTTCAAGCCCCTCCGCATCTTCCGGACTGATTTCGATGTCGTAATCGGGTTGGAACCAGAGGGGATCGGTCAGGACGAAGGCAAGGGAGTCATTTTCGACCGATTGAAACCAGAAGAAGGGTGATTCCTCGGCGTGCCTCAAAAGGACAAACCGCTTCTCTTCCGGAAACCCGATCATTCCGTTGAGCAGATGGATGACCTGTTTCTCTTCTATCTCAATCGTTCCGAAACGGCTGGTCGATACCTTCAAAGGGGGCTTACTCCTTTCCTTCTGTAATATTGTTCAGATGGCTTAACCCGATCTGAGTGGCAAGCCGGTTCTCCTCCGCTATCTTCTGATAGACCTCCTCGCGATGGATGGGGGTGTCTCCCGGCGCCTCAATGCCCAGGCGGACCTGCTGTCCCCTGATCTCGATGACATGGACCTTGATCCTCTCTCCGATGACAATACGCTCACCCGCCTTGCGGGTCAGAATCAGCATGTCCACCTTCCCTGGCGAAAATCTTGTAGCCGCACATCCTGTGACTAACGAATATAATTGAGAATGGTCAGTTCCGCAATCCTCGTCGAGGAGAGGAGGGCGGCCTGGTAGGCCAGCTCTTTCTCCCTCAGTTCCACGACCACTCTCGCATAATCCGCATCCTCGATTTGAGAAAGTCGTTCCTTCAGGTTCAAATCCAGATAATTCAGGATCTCTCTCTTTCCTTCCAGTCGACTCGTTCTCGCTCCTACATCGGCAATCCCGTTATTGAAGTCGTCCTGAGCCCCTCTTAACTGGTCGATCTGTTGACCGATGGCGCTCCGGTCATTATCCTCGAGAGCTCTCTTCAGTCTGCCCAGGGTATCAAAAATTCCGGAGTCCATCAAAACGGCCTGTCCGTTTTTCCCCACGGTCAACTCCTCTCCCTTGCCGATCAGGATTCTAAAATCATTGGCATCCCCGTCATACTGTGCAGTCTCAATCCCGCCAACCGTCACTTTCAAAAAAGGAGCCGTGCCTGTTCTGTAGCCCGAAAAGATGTAAGATCCTCCCAGTCTCGTGTTGCCCAGGGATATGGCCTGATCCAGGAGATGACCCACCTCTGTGGCCGCATAAGTCCTTGACTCACCGGACTGCGTATCGCTGGCCATCTGAATGGCGATCTCTTGCGCCCGGTCAACGAGCTGGAGGGTCTGGGAAAGGACCGACTCGCTCATGTTTAACCATGACTCCCCCCTCTTCATATTGCGCTGATACTGCTCTAATTGTGAGAGGCTTGCCTTAAGGCCGAGCGAGTCGATGAGGGAGAGCGGATCATCCGACGGCCGATTCACATTTTTCCCAGAAGAGATCTTCTCGTTGATCCTCTTCAGATCGCCTGACAGCCGGAGGATCCTCTCTTGAATGCCTTGATAGAATGACCGCGTCGCTACTCTCATCTTCCCTCCTCTATCTCATCTCCAACAGAAACCAAGAAAGATTTTTTCCTGAGTTCCTGGCTTCCTTACCTCATCTCCAGTAGGGACTGCAACATCTCATCCGCGATTGCGACCAGTTTCGAGGCGGCCTCGTGGGCCCTCTGGACCTTCATCAGTTCGACCATCTCCTCATCCAGGTTCACTCCGGATACGGAATCCCTCAACTCCGAGAGGTGAGCGAGGAAGGCCTGGGTAAACTGTTGATTCTCGGCTGATTCGTCAGTCAGAACACCGATCTCCCCTACCAGCATACGATAATAATCGTCAAGGGTTTCCGCCTGAAGCGTGCTCAAAATAGACGCCCCCCGTTGATCGAAATTCCATTTTCTGATTTGGATGGACCCATCGGTCTGAATCGACAGGATTCTCATCGCATTTTCATTATCACCCGGGGCGCCCGATACCCCGCCTGCCGCAATATTGGCCGGGATCCCTTTCACATCACTGCTCAATCTGATATAAGAAGCCGCTCCGGTAAAATCGCTGGCGTTGGGGGTGTCAGGGGCGGTCTTAAAATTTTCGAAGAAATACTTTCCGGTCTCTCCCGAAAGGGTATATCCCGCAAGGTGCAGGGTATTGACCTCTCTCATCAGGGTCCCTGCCAGTTCATCCAGATTGGCGATATATTCGGGAATGGTTTCATCCCGGAGATCGAGCCATGCCCCGATCTTTCCGTTCTGGAGTTTCCGGCTGATATCGCTTGCAATGCCATTCCAGTAGATCGCATTCCCGTCCTGGCTCAGTTCCCAGTAATATTTGCCATCGACCAGGATCATCCCATCCTCACTCATGACGGTCAGTGCGCCGTGCTGATCGGTCAGGTAAACATTGCCCACCAGCTCGGAGAGCTGTTCAATATGATTTGCCCTCTGGTCTCTCAAATCATTGGCCGCCGTCTGGTCGGACTCCGCAAACACGATCTTTTCGTTTAACTCCGCAATCTGTTTGACCAGCCGGTTTACCTCCCGAATGGAGAGTTTGAGGTTGGTGTTCATCTCCCTTTTGATCTGATAGAGAGACTCGTTCATCGATTGAAATCGGCGCGTGAGGACCTCCCCTTTTGCGAGAAGGGCCGTCCTCTCCGAAAACCCGCCCGGGTTGCTGGCCACATCCTGCCAGGCATTCCAGAATTCATTCATGGCCCGAACCAACCCCTGTTCATTCGTCTCATTAAAAATGGTCTCCATCTGAGAGAGGACAGATGCCTTCGTTTCATATTCTTTCAGAAGGGAGGTCTTCTGATGGATATTCCGGTTGATGAACTGATCCGTATATTGGACGACGGAGTCTGCCCTGACCCCCATTCCCACCTTCAACCGGTCAGCGAAATAAGGGGGATTCGATTCAAGAATCATCCTCTGGCGGGTGTACCCCGGAGTGTTGACATTGGCGATATTGTGACTTGTCACGCTGATCGCCTTCTGGTTGGCAAGAAGGGCTCCCTTGGCAATGTCGATCACATTCCGGATGCCGCTCATGTTCAAACCTCCCGATTCAACGCATAGGATGGAGAAGCAGATGGGCTTTTATGGCCCGGATAACCCGTCGACTCGCTCCACCGGCCGATCAGAGGAGAGATCAGCTCTGAAAGAAAAGCCATATACTCCCGTATGAAGGTGGTGTTCTGATCGTTAATCTGTCCGGCCCATGCCTTGAGCTGGTTAAGCGTCTTCTGATACGAGGAGAGACGGGTCTGATGAGTGGGGGGCAGAAGGGACGAGAGACACGAAAGCGTCCGGTCCCTTTCTCCCTTTCCCAGACCATTGAGGATCGTTTCGCTTGTTCTCCGGATCTCCTCCTCGATGATCCGGATCGTTTTGATGCGCTCCTCGATCGATCTCACCGATTTCATCAGAGAATCGGTGTCCCCTTCCCTCAACCATTTCGACTCTATCTTCATCTCTTTGATCAACCGGTGGTAGTTCGACGCCTCCTGTTCAAACAGTTGATATAAGAGATCCATATCTTCCTTCCAATCCTTCATCATTCCTCCACTCCTCCTTTCCTCAAAGGGTCCCGGGAGATATCGGCCTTTTTCATCTCAAAAGAACCGTTTTCGCCTGCCTTTTTCTTCATCTGACGAAGGAGCATCTTTCCCAGACCCAGCCCGCCGCTTTTTGAAATATTCTTGCTGATCTCTTCATCAAAGAGGGCCTGAAAGATATTTCTCTCCTTGCCCTCAGCCATGAATCCTGTTCGGGGAATGGTCTGCCGCATCGTTTTCATCATCTGATGGATTAAGATCGATTCGAACTCCTGACAGGCCTTCTCAAGCCTCTTCTCGTCGATCCGTCCATGGCCCTGGATTTTCGAGGAGTTCCAAGACTCCGGCCGCTCCCTTACCTCATTTATCGGCATTTTCCGCCCTCTCCCTTAATCTTAAGTACCTTAATAATATGATCATGCGCAAAATGATAAAATTCACAACCAAGCGGATTTAAATTCGAAGCACGAAATCCGAAATTCGAAACAATATCAAATGACCAAATTTTAAATGTTCAAAACGAAAAAAGCTTTAAGAAATTTGATTTTTGAAAATTCGAATTTGTTTCGGATTTCGATATTCGAATTTCGAATTTTTTCAACTTCCAAAGCCTATTGGGGTCCGGCTACGCCGGGTTAAGTTTATAGTATCTCCAGGTCCGCCTGAAGGGCCCCCGCAGCCTTGATACTCTGCAGGATGGAGATGAGGTCCCGGGGGGTGGCTCCGATGGCATTGAGCGCCCGGATCACCTCTCCAAGGCTCACTCCCCCTGCCACAATCACCAGCGCCTGCCCCTCCTCCTTGACCGTCACACTCGATTCGGGTGTCACCACGGTTGACCCTCCCGGAGCCACAACCGTCCCGCTGCCCGGGGGGACAACGGTCGTTCCCGTTCCTCTGGGCGGAGGCGGTGCAAAAGGAAGGGGCTGCGAAACATTTGAACCCTCCTTGATCTGGATGTTGAGATTACCGTGGGCCACTGCGACGGTTGAAATACGCACATTTTCTCCCAGGACGATTGTCCCTGTCTTCTCATTGATGATGACCTTGGCCACTGAATCCGGAACGACTTCCACCTTCTCGAGTGATGCGATCAATTCCGTTATCCGCTCCTGATAGGTATCCGGAACGGTGATGGAAAGGGTTCCCGAATCGAGACAGGTTGAATAAGAACCGTTCAGAGAACGGTTGATTGCCTCTTTCGTCTTTTCAGCCGTTGAAAAATCGGGGTTAAAGAGGGTGAGGAAGAGTTCCTTCTTCCCGTTGAGATTCACCGGCACCTCTCTCTCGATGAGCGCGCCCTTTGTGATCATTCCCACGGTGGGATGATTTTTCTGAACGCCTCCGCCGGCCGCCCCTCCGGCGGCAAATCCACCGGTGAGAATCGGACCCTGGGCCAGGGCATAGACCTGTTGATCCACTCCCCTGAGAGGGGTCAGAAGCAGTGTTCCTCCTTGAAGGTTTTTGGCATCTCCGATCGAGGAAACGGTCACATCGATCCTGCTTCCCACCCTTGAAAATGGCGGCAAGGTGGCGGTCACCATGACCGCCGCGATGTTCTTCGGTTTGACCTGGTTCAGTTTGTCCTGATCGATATGGATCCCCATCCTCTCTAACATATTCACGATGGAACGGATGGTGAATTCACTGCTCGACCCATCGCCGGTGCCATTGAGCCCTACGATCAATCCGTATCCGAAAAGGTGATTCGTTCTCACCCCTTTAAAGGCGGAGATATCTTTCAACCGGGCCGCCTCAACCGGAGAGACCAGAAAAAGGATTCCCAGGATCAAGATCAGGTATCTTCTCATCATTTCACCTTTCTCCTCTGCGGATTAATCTTTAATGACAGGTTCTTCAACCTCGAATCATGGAAATTGATCAAGTTCTCAGGTTTCGGTTACCGTTACGAAGCCCCTGCCTACCGGCAGGCAGGCGTTTCGTAAATCGTCAAACGGTTATTGGTGACGATGCTCGTATCGAAGCAAGAGGCTCGAAAAACGAAGCTCGAGCATCCAGATTCAATTCACGAGTCTCGATACGAGCTTCCCCGCCTGCCAGAGTGTATGTACGGCGGGCAGGGACAACGACAAACGTCATTGTCAATTTAACGATACGGGCATCTTTACCGTTACCTTTCACCTTTTTAAAACGGCCATACCCAGTCCACTATCCTTGCCAGCCATCCCGGGCTCTGTTTGTCGCTGATTGCTCCGTATCCGTTCAATTCGATCGCAGCCTCGGCAACATAGGTGGAAAGGATGACATTGGTGGAAGAGATGTCTTCAGGCCGGATGATTCCCTGAATGGAGATATACTGGTTCTCATTGTTGACCTGAATCTGTCTCGTCCCACGGATCACAAGATTGCCGTTCGGTAAGACATGGACCACCCGTGCGGTGATATAGGCGGTCATGGATGAAGTGCGGGTTGTCTCTCCCTTTCCATCAAATTGATTCGATAAATCGATTTGATGACTCGCACCAACGGGAAGCTTATGGAGCTTCCACCCGCTCGTGATGAGCTCAAACAGTCCGCTCCAGTTTGCCTTCAAACCGGAACCCCTCTCCGTTTTGGTCTCCGCATTCTTCGATGCGCTTGACGATTCCACAATGTTGATCGTGACGATATCGCCCACGCTTCTGGCCTTCACATCACTATAAAGGTTGATCGATTGTGAGGAAGACCAGAGAGACCCTTCCTCCCTTATCGGGGCAGGCCTGGAATGGGCTGACAGCGCCTCCTTTTCAAGGTCCATCGGAGTCGGCCGTTGGGCCTGTGGTGTTAAACACCCTGTAAAAAGGAGGAGCATCATCTGAAGCCCCGCCGCTTTCTTCCACCCGATGATTAATGAAGACATCCTCATCTCCCTTTCACCTTCCCTAACTGTTTAGCCAAAACAAGCATAAAATCGTATCACGGAGATGGGCAAGCCGTTCGGAAAGGCTTCGAGGCGCCCCTTCCGGAGCATTGGCACAGCCCTTTATCCTCCTTTAGGGGCTTGATTAGATAATAGCGTCTGTTTCCCATTCAATCCAAAAACCGCCATTCGAAGCCTTGGAGAGCGGTTTGCCCATCTCCGACGACATGGGTGCTTTTCTTTGGCTAAACAGTTAGCGCCTTTCACCCTGCGCCTTTTTTAAAAATCGACCCGAACCGTATGCTCATCGAGCACTCTTCCCGAAACCTCTTTCCTGGTCGCGAGATTGACCAGTTTGATACGGTCTCCTCTCCGTCCTTCTTCTCTTACCTCCCCCACGGTAGTGATCTTGACCTGGCGACTCTCTGCCAGAAGCATGACCCGATCCCCTCTTCTGAGCAGTGGGGGTTCCTCGACGATCCCGGCCCGCAGGACCTCACCCCTGTTGATTGCAATCGTCATCCTCTTTCCCAAAACCTCTTTCATCTCACTGAGGAAGTCATGGGGGAGGAGGGAGAGACTCCGGCTCACCCACTGCACATCCTTTGCCTGGAGCTCATGATGTTTTCCCAGATAATGTGCGGCCACGACCACATCCGTATAGATACCGACCCGTCCGTTCACCCTTGTTTTTCCCACCTCTCTTCCGTTCGCTCGAAAAAGGAGAAGTCCGGAAATATTCCCTCCCCGGCGGGCCTGTTCGGATAGGAGGACATCACAGGAGAGACCTCCGGAGGGAAGCCCGATCTTCTCATAACCATGGATTGCCTTGATCTCAATTCGGTATCTCTTCTCCGGGTAGATGGTTTGAAAACCGGCCTCCAAAATTTTTATGACTTCATCCAGCTCAAGGACCTTCCCTTCCCGGTTGATTTCGATGGAAAGAGAAGATTGTCCTGATATTCCGGGACCGGGAACGAGAAAGGTCCCGAAGGCGAGAGCGATGAAAAAACATAGGGCCTGTTTCATCCATCCATCTCCTATCTCTTCAGGTTATTGGCGACCTGGAGCATGTCATCTCCGGCCTGGATCACCTTGCTTCCGATCTCATAGGCCCGCTGGGCCATGATCATATTGATCATCTCCTCCACCATATCGACATTCGACATCTCCAAAAATCCTTGGGAGAGCGTCCCGAACTCATCCGTCCCCGGATTCCCCTGGGCCGGGTCTCCGGACGCCTCGCTGGGAATGAACAGGTTCTGTCCGATGCTTCTCAATCCGCCGGGGTTGGGAAAGTTAAATAACTGGATCTGAACGCTTCCGAGTTCCCTGCCGTCGGAGCCCGAAGCGACCAGCTTCCCTCCTGAGTCGATCGTGATCGTCGCCGTCCTGGCGGGAACCGCAAATTCGGGCTGGAGCCGGTTCCCGTTACTGTCACAGATATAACCATCCTTATCTAACTTGAAAGCTCCCGACCGGGTATAAACCTCTCTGCCATTGCTGGTGAGCTTTAAAAAACCCTTTCCTTCAATCGCCACATCGAGTTGATTCTTGGTATTGGCATAATCCCCCTGGAGGAAAAGTTTCTCCACGGAGACAACCTTCGATCCCATGCCTATCTGAATTCCCGAAGGGATCTGCCCTCCTCCGGCCGTGGAGGCTCCTGCGGTCCGGATGTTCTGATACATCAGGTCCTGAAAACTGGCCCGGCTCTTCTTAAATCCATTGGTATTCACATTGGCAAGATTGTTGGCCACCACATCGATATTCGTCTGCTGGCAGGCCATGCCTGTTGCCGCTGTCCAGAGTCCTCGCATCATCGTTTTTTTTCCTCCTTGTTGGGATGTTTAAACCCTTCCGAGGTCATTGACCACCTTTCCATTCAGTTCGTCCCGGGATTGAATCACCTTTAAACAGGATTCATAGGTCCTGAGGGCATCGATCAACTTCACCATCTCTTCGATCGAATTGACATTCGACTGTTCGAGATAACCCTGGAGAATGGAGGCCGTTTCAACCTCCTTCTCCCCCTCGGGAGCCTCTGACACGAACAGATTGTTTCCCTCTTTTCTCAACCGGGCCGGATCGGCAAAGGTGACCAGGGCGATCCGGTCCGCCTCTCCCCCATCCAGTTTTATGGTCCCATCCTTCTCCACCGCCATCTCTTTTCCGCTCAGTCTGATTTCTCCCTTTCGCCCGAGGACGGGGAAACCATCCGCATGAGTCAATCTCTGTTCCCTGTCCGATTTGAAATGGCCTGCCCGCGTATATCGAATCCCGTTGGGTGTCATTACCTTGAAAAATCCTTCTCCCTCAATGGCCAGATCAAGACCGTTTCCGGTCTTTTCAATGCTCCCCTGCTGAAAGGAGACGACGGAGATTTCCTGCTTTTCACCTCCGGAATGTTCGAGCGCTTGAGAAAAGAGGGTTGAAAAAACGGGGACATCCTTCTTGTAACCCACTGTTTGCACATTGCTTAAGTTCTGGGAAATCAGTTGAAATCGCCTCTCCTGTCGAAGCGCTCCCGAGGGGGATAGGTTAATGGATGGTCTCATGATCAATTCTCCTTATGCTGACAATGAAACCTGCAAAGCATGTGCCAATCGCCAAACTCCCTCTATTTCCAATCAATTGAGATTCTTCAATCAACTTTTTGATGCCTCTATCAGGCAAAGAGATACCTAAAGATAAAGACCACAGGGAATTTTTTTCCTACCCCCCTCGGGGCTGTAAGGAAGACCATCTTTGATTCATCGAATAGACAAAGGCCAGGATCTCCGCCACGACCAGATAGGCCTCTGGAGGAATTTCCTGGTAGAAGTCGAGTTGTGCCAGCACCTGAACCAGAGCCGGATCTTCCTGGATAGGAATGCCATTATGCCGGGCCAGCTCGATGATCTTCTGGGCGAGCAAGCCCTGACCTTTGGCCGTCACCCTCGGAGCCTGATCCCGGCCCGGAATATATTTGAGCGCCACCGCCTTTTTAATAGACCCTCTCTTCGGCTTCGACCGTCCCATTGGATACACCCTTTGGTTCTTTCTCACCCTGAGTGGATAAATACCCATCCCTTGATGGGATCTTTCGGTTATGGCAACGAGGCCCGTATCGTTAAATTGACAATGACGTTTGTCGTTGTCCCTGCCCGCCGTACATACACTCTGGCAGGCGGGGAAGCTCGTATCGAGACTCGTGAATTGAATCTGGATGCTCGAGCTTCGTTTTTCGAGCCTCTTGCTTCGATACGAGCATCGTCACCAATAACCGTTTGACGATTTACGAAACGCCTGCCTGCCGGTAGGCAGGGGCTTCGTAACCGTAACCTTTTAACGATTTATTCCCTAAATGGAGCAATAGGATCAAACGACCAGGTTCAATAATGATCTGTCATTTCCTTTCATCTCGCTCAGAAAATTTTCAACAATCTTCTCCGGAGTCTGGGTGGAGACACGCATCTCGGACTGAAATCCAAGATGAAGAAGTCGCCTCTGAAGTTCGTTGAGCGCTCCGCTGAAGAAGGACGTCACCTCATCAGAGGAGAAAAAGAACTGGCCATAAAGGTTTTTCCCGGTCATCCTCACCTCGATGCTCATCTTTCCCCACTCCGGCAAATGGAGCAAAAAGAGCATGGACATCCCTTCGGGATCCGAACGGTCTGATCCGGATTGAGGAAGAGAGAGATGGAGATCAACGAGCTGAAGGCGTTCCTGTATCCAGAAAGGAAGGAGAAGAAAGATCTTCTCCTGAATCCCGGCAGGAGAAGAAGAATGAAGCAACTGGTAGCCTTCGATCTTGCGAAGAAGATGATGAACGCCGTCCAGGAGTTCTTCGTGCATGGAGGAACCGGGACCTGAGGTCCGGACCGCAGGCGAAGAAGTTTCGAGCTGGGCCTTCAATCTGGCCAACAATCCTTTTACATCCCTGCCCAGCGCCGCTTCGAACCGGCCCCGGCTGCGGGTTTCGATCAGTTGTCCTAACTGATGTTCGAAAAAGAGGCCTGACCGTGTGATGATCCCCTTGATCTGTCCGGGATCGATTGCGAAGGACCGGGAAGGGGAAAAGGAACTCCACAGGCTCAGCAAACGGTCCATTGTCTCCCGCACCGCAGGAGCCATTTCCTGCCTCCCTGTTTTCCAGAGAAGTGATAATCTTTCTGACAGGTCCCCCATGGAGGGATCGGTCATGAGAAAGGCTTTAAGCCATCTCTGGGCCTCCAGGACGCTCGTCTCTTCCGGCTGAAGAAGTTTCAGAACGATTTGAGGATAAACCGCCTTGACTTCAAAAAGTCCCTCCATTCCTCTGTTCAGCCGCATGTGGCTCTCCACGGAGAGATCATGGCCTTCCATGCGGATCACCGCATGGTGATCATCGATCGCTTCAATCACCTTTCCCCGGAGAACCTGGCCAATATGAAAAGAGGGAAAGTCCTTCCCTAAGGGGGAATCCAGGCGAATCAGATCGAATGAAGTAAGAAATGGAGATTGGATCTCTTTCAAGATAATCTCTCATGAAAATATTTTTAGGTTGAGATTACGGTTACGAAGCCCCTGCCTACCGGCCCCGGTCCCGACCGAGGGCGGGGCAGGGAGGCGTTTGGATTGATAGTCAAACGGTTATGGGTGACGATGCTCGTATCGAAGCAAGAGGCTCGAAAAGCGAAGCTCGAGCATCCAGATTCTATTCGCGAGTCTCCCTGCCTGTCGACAGACAGGGATACGAGCTTCCCCGCCTGCCAGAGTGTCTGTACGGCGGGCAGGGACAACGACAAACGTCATTTTCAATTTAACGATACAGGCCCTGAACCTAATATGGTACAGGGCGGGCCTCGTTGCCCTTCGACAATGCTCAGGGCGTTGAGTTTATCGAAAGGCCGTTACCGTTGAACGAACTCCTCATTTTCTAACTAATCTTTAACGGAGAGGACTCCTGGCATCTCTTTAAATTCATGATGAGCTGGACTTCTCCGATGGAAAACCCGGTCTGCCTGGCAATCTCCGAAAAATCCCGGCCTCCTTCGGCCATCTCCACGATCTCGACCTCCCGCTCTTTACCTGTGATCTCCTCGGCAATCGGAATCATTTCCCGATCCATCCCCGCCATCATGGAACGGAGCGCCCCGATTTTTGCATCGAGTTGTTCGATTAATCTGTTCGTAATTTCTTTCCTCTCTTCAAGGGTCTTTGAAAGCTTCTCATAGACCATTTCCGATTCCTCAACCCATTTCCTGATTTGATCGGAATTCTTATAAACCGGTCTCGGACCCCTGAGAAAGGCCATCACCCGCCTGAAATAGGTGATCATGATGATGAGCGAAAGAAGGCCGCTCCCTGCCAAAAGGATCAAACCCACCTCTATACCCGTTAAGTTCAAGAAGCTCACTGTGCCTGTCTCCATTTTTCTCCTCCTCATTTCCCGTGGCTGATAAGGATTGCAGGAAAGCAGGAAAAAAGCTCTTTTTAATCTCCTGGATTCCTGGCTTCCTTATTAGGGGATGTTATATCAGATGACAATGTCCAGGATCTTTCCTGAAGACGGATCCCTTTCTTGATCAAGGATTTCTTCCTCCTGATCCGTATCGGCCGGAGGTTTCTCCCCCCGCCCTTTCTTTCTCTTCCGCAGGAGGATCTCCTGACCGGGGACATCCCCCCCGGAATCTTTCATTTTATCCGCTGGAAGGAGGCCGCCGAGTTTCGCTGAGATTCCGATCTCATCCGCCATATGGGGTTACTTCCCTTCAAAGACCTTATTGATCTTCTCGGTCAGGGTTTCAGCGGTGAAGGGTTTGACGATATAATTGCTCACGCGATACTTCACCGCCTCGATGACATGCTCCTTCTGTCCTTCTGCCGTGACCATGAGAAACGGCAAATCTTTCCATTCCTCGCTGGTCCGGACGGCTTTTAATAGCTCCAGGCCGGTCATCTGGGGCATATTCCAATCCGAGATGACGAAGTGGATCTTCTCCCTTCTCAGGACATCCAGGGCGGCCGTTCCGTCTTCAGCTTCGTGGATATTGACATATCCCAGTTGCCTGAGGATATTTTTGATGATCCTTCTCATGGTTGAAAAATCATCCACCACCAAAATGTTCATCTTTAAATCCGGCATTTTTCTTCTCCTTTAATATGAAATCTTCCCTGTGAGAGCCCTTTACAGACCATAAATGGTAGCCGCAGGCTTTAGCCTGCGAAAATGGCGCACCCTAAAGGGTGCGGCTACAAGTGTCGTTGAAATGTTAATCTGGAATCATTTTACTCGTTACAGACCATCCTCCAGATAGCGTTTCAACCGGGCTCTCAATTTTAAGACCCCTTTCGTATGAATCTGACAGATTCTGGACTCGGTTAAATCAAGCGCCTCTCCGATCTCTTTCAATGTCAGTTCCTCATAGTAATAAAGCGAGATGACCATTTTCTCCTTCGAAGAAAGCTCATCGATCGCCCGTGCCAGAACCTTCTTCAACTCCTTAAGGCTGTATTGATGAAAGGGATCATTCTCCTCGCTGTCGACCAGGGAGTCCAGAATCTCTTCGAGTGAGAGCCTGGGAAATCTCTTCTGAACCTCCTCCATATCCAGGGGAGAGAGGCCGTGAAGGTTCTTCATCGTCTCATAATAGGCATCCAGAGAGATGCCTATCTCGGAAGCGATCTCCTCATCCTCCACCGACCTTCCCTTCTTTTTCTCCAATTGGTTGATCGTCCTCTCGAGCTGGGTGGCTTTCTGCCTTACGGACCGCGGCACCCAATCCATCGATCTCAATTCGTCGAGCATCGCCCCGCGGATCCGGAATTCGGCGTAGGTTTTAAACTCCACCTTCTTGCCCGGGTCGAATTTCGTTAAGGCATCCATCAGGCCGATCACTCCGGCGCTGATCAGGTCATCGATGGAGATATGAGAGGGAAGCCTCATGGCCAGCCGGTGAGCAATATACTTGATCAAAGGGGTATATTGCAGGATCATCTCGTCACGATCCTGGGTCTTCGACTTTCGGACCGTTAAAAGACGCTCCGTCGGAGAGCTCACCTGTTGATAAAAAGCTTTTGCTTTCAAACAATCCCCCTTTCCTGATACAGATCGTCCTGGGATTCAAATAGCCTCTTCCAGAAAAACTGGATCCCGCCCGTGGCAACGGATCTCGAGGGCCTCTCCAAGATCGCCCTCGCCAGATCCTCAAAATGCCTGCTCGAAGGCGCCTTTGGAAAGATTTCGAGAACGGGTTTCTGGTGTCTGACAGCCAGAGGAAGTTTCTCGTCAAAGGGGATGAACCCCAGGTAATCAATCGACAGGCTTTTGAGAAAATGGTCGGCCACCTTGCTGATCTTTTTAAATACCCCTTTCGCCTCCTCCTCATCCGAAACGAAATTGACGAGCATCATAAAATCCTTCTTCTTGCACCGGGTGGACAAGACCTTGATCAGGGCATAGGCGTCCGTCATTGAGGTCGGCTCGGGTGTGGCGATGACGATCGATTCCGGGGCTGCCATATTAAAATAGAGGACATTGGAAGAGATGCCTGCTCCGGTATCGATGAGCAGGATGTCGATGTTCTCAGCCATGAGGTCGATCTCATCTAACAGGAAGAGTTTCTGTGTCTCGTTGAGATCGACCAGACCGGAAACCCCTGAACTGGCGGGCATGATCCGCATTCCCCCTGGCCCCTCGATCAGGATCTCCGAAAAACTCTTTTCCCGTCCGAAGAGATGTTCGACCGTATATCGGGGAGTCAACCCCAACAGGACATCGATATTGGCCAACCCCAGATCTGCGTCCAGCACCAGAACCTTCTTTCCCAGCCGGGTAAAAGCGAGGGCCAGGTTGACCACCACATTCGTCTTGCCAACGCCTCCTTTTCCGCTGGTGACGGAGATCACCCTCGGACAGCGGAGTATCGCCTCGTCCCCCCTAACTCCGGAAACAGGGGAAAAGCACTCCTTTTGTTCAACGGCTTGATTCATGATCGTTCGTAATTCTTCTGCCTGGTCCATTCAGCTTCACCTCGTCAATTCCATGTAATAGCGCTGAGCACCATATTGGCCACTCTCGGCTTCGTGGCCAGTTCGATATCCTCAGGAACGCTCTGGCCTTTGCTCAGATAGGAGAGGGGCCTTTTGAAGCGCACCAACTGGTTGAAAAGGGGAACATACTGAGTGGTCTCATCGATTTTGGTAAAGATGTAACTGGAGATGGGGAGAAGGCGGAACCGCTCGACAATCCATTCCAGATCGCTATCCTTCGTCGTTGCGCTGAGAAGGAGGTGATTCTCGATCTTCGGATGGACGGTCAGGAAATCTCTCAATTCCTCGATCGGCTTCGTAAGGTGAGGACTTCTTCCGGCGGTATCGATGAGCAGGAGGTCCTGGTGTCTGTTTCTTTCGATGATCTGCCTGAGTTCTTCCGGATGAAAGGCCACCTCCAGGGGCAGTCGCAGGATCTGGGCGTACTGTTTCAATTGTTCGACCGCTCCGATGCGATAGGTATCGATCGTGATCAGGGTGATCCGGTCCGTCACCTTTAAACGGAAATGGGCGGCCAGTTTTACCAGGGTGGTCGTCTTGCCGATCCCCGTGGGTCCGATAAAGGACCATATCCTGGGCCCTTTAAAAGAGGGTTCGGTCACCTCCACGCATTCCATGAGCCTCCAGCTGAGAAGTCCCCGATAGGCCTCGGTTAAATTTTTGGCTGACGGCTCTTTTCGGAAGGCTCGGATCTCTTCGGCCAGCCCCTGGACAAACTCCGGAAATAGACCGGCGGAGTGGATCTTCCGGAGGAAGAATTCCTCTTCCGATTCCTTCGGCCCCCTCACCTTCTCCATCCCGACAGGCCAGGCCAATGGATCCCATCCGGAGAATCCTGACGAAGATTTGGAAGGTCGATCGACCGCGGCCACCACCTCAACCATCGGAGGCGAATAAAGTCCGGGTCCTCGAAGAGCGTTCCTGATCTTCTTCGTTGAAAGGATGATCGCCTCCGAACCCATCTCCTCCTTCACTTTTCTCAATGCCTCCTGGATATCCTTTGCCACATACTGTTTGATCTGCATAAAAAACTCCCTGCCTCTTCACCCTCTTTTAAATTCCAAATTCAACGTTCTGCGTTCCACACTCCACCTTCCACCTTTTATGACATGGTCACCATCCCCATGGATTGAATCTTTGTCTGGGGAGGCAATTCGCTATGGGATAGAACCGCAACCTGCGGAAGGATGCGATCGAGCAAACGTTTCAAATGTCTCCTCAGCACAGGGGAACAGAGGATGACGGGTTGATAATTGAGGTGCGTCATTTGATCAAGGGTCTGATGGAGGTTCATCACCATCTTCTGCGCCAGATTGGGCTCCAGGGAAAGGTTCGCTCCGTAATCCCCTTTTTGTATCCGATCTCTCAACATATCCTCCGTATTCTGATCGAGAGTGATGAGGGGCAGAATCCCTTCCGCAGTTTCATACTGTTTCACAATGGAGCGGGCCAGCCTCTGACGGACATATTCGGTCAGGATGTCAGGGTCTTTGGTGACAGGTCCATAATCAGCCAGAGTCTCCACAATGGTCAAAAAGTCCCGGATGGAGACGCGTTCCTTCAAAAGATTTTGAAGGACCTTCTGCACCGCCCCAAGAGGAAGAAGTTGAGGCGTCAACTCTTCGACCGCCTTCGGATATTGCTGCGCCAACCGGTCCAGTAATTTCTGGACATCCTGTCTGCCCAGGAGCTCATCCGCATGGGATCGCAGGGTTTCGGTCAGATGGGTGGTGATGATCGTTGAAATATCGACCACCGTGTATCCTGCAAACTGGGCTTCATCCTTTCTCTTCTCCGGAACCCATAAGGCCGGAAGCCCGAAGACCGGCTCCTGGGTCGGGATCCCATCCAGCGTTCTCTTCACCTCGCCGGGGCTGAGGGCCATGACATAACCCGGCATCATCTCTCCCCGCACCACTTCATTCCCTTTGATGACGACCCTGTACTCTCCCGGTTTCATCTGGAGGTTATCCCGGACCCGAAGGGGAGGCACGATAATTCCCAGCTCCGTTGCAAACTGGCGTCGGATGGAACGGATCCTCTCCAGCAGGTCCCCGTTCTGCTCTTCATCGACGATCGGGATCAAACCGTATCCCACCTCTAATTCCAGCCGGTCCAGGCTTAAGAACGACTCCACCTGTTCCGGAGAAGGAGGTAAAGCCATCTTCTGCGCCTCTTCGGCCTGCTTTCTCTCCTTCCGTTTCTGTTCCTTAAGAATGGAGTAACCCAGAAGGCCGATGATGAGAGAGAGGCCGATAAAGGGAATATGGGGAAGGCCGGGAATCAATCCTAAAAAGAAGAGGATGCCGGCCGAAAGGCTGATGGCCTTAGGGTGAAGTCTGAACTGGTTTCCCAGTTCCTTTCCCATATTTTCCTCAGAGGCCGCCCGGCTGACGATGAGGCCTGCCGCCGTGGAGATCATCAGCGCCGGGATCTGTGAGACCAGACCGTCTCCGATCGTCAAAATGGTGAAAGTGTGAGCCGCCGAAAGAAAAGTCATCTTATATTGAATGACGCCGACGATGAACCCTCCCACGATATTGATGAGAATGATGAGTAGCCCGGCGATCGCCTCGCCTCTGACAAACTTGCTCGCTCCGTCCATGGCCCCGTAAAAATCGGATTCCCGGGCAATCAGGGCTCTCCTCCTGCGCGCCTCCTTTTCGTCGATCATGCCGGCGTTGAGGTCCGCATCAATGCTCATCTGTTTTCCGGGCATGGCATCGAGGGTGAACCGGGCGGCCACCTCCGCAATCCGGCCGCTTCCTTTCGTGATGACGATGAAATTGATGATGATCAGAATGCTGAAGATGATGAAGCCCACGAAATAGTTTCCTCCGATGACAAAGTGGCCGAAGGATTTGATCACTTGACCGGCTGCGGCCGTCCCTTCCTTTCCGTGGAGCAGGATCAGACGGGTGGTGGCAATATTGAGGGAAAGCCTGAACAGGGTGGTCAACAGAAGGAGAGAAGGAAAGGTCGAAAATTCGAGCGGGGTCTTAATGTAGAGGGAGGTCAACAGGATGATCAGAGAAAAGGTGATGCTCACAGAAAGAAGAATATCCAGTAGAAGAGCAGGAAGGGGAAGGATCATCACTAATAGAATGGAGACGACCCCTGCAGCCAGATAGAGGTCCGCCTGATGAATTCTGCGTTCGCCGGTAGGGATGGGTTGGGAAGAGGCTGCCTTTTCGCTCATCTCTTTACAATGTCCTGTTCTTCATCCGGTAGACATAGGCTAAAATATCAGCCACAGCATGATAGAAGCTGGAGGGAATCATCTGGCCTACCTCCACGGTCTTGTAGAGGATCCGGGCTAAGGGTCTGTTTTCGATAACGGGGATGTGATGATTCCGGGCGATCTCGATGATCTTCTCTGCGATAAAGCCGGAGCCTTTGGCCACCACCTTGGGCGCCTCCATCTTCTTTATCTGGTAGAAGATGGCCATGGCCAGGTGGGTGGGGTTGGTGATGATCACATCCGCCTTTGGAACCTCTGCCATCATCCGCCTCCTGGCCATCTGACGCTGGAGGCTTCGTATTCTCGATTTGGCAATCGGATCTCCCTCGGTCTGTTTGAATTCCTCCTTCACTTGTTGTTTGGTCATCCGGAGGCTCTTTTCATAAGTCCAGCGTTGAAAAAGATAATCCATGCCTGCAAGAACAATCATCACCATGCCGATCCGAAGCAGGAGATCCCATGAGATGGAGCGGACATATCTCAGAATGGCTTCCGGCTCCTGGTTCATCAGAAGGGAAAGGCGGGGTAATTCTTTCTTAATCGTGACATAAGCAATCCCGCCGACGATCACGAATTTGAGGAGCGATTTTATCAATTCCGCCAGGGATTGTATGGAGAGGAGTCTCTTCAGACCTTTGAGAAGATTGACTTTGGACCAATCCCATTTGAGGGCCTCTGGCGCAATCAACGTCCCGCTTTGGACATAATGGCTGAGGACCGACAGGACCAACACGGTGATGAGAATCGGAGAGAGAATCAGAAAGAGGGAATGGATCAGTTCCACATTGAGGATCTGAACCGTATCGAGAGAAAAAGACAGGGCTCCAACCTGTGTAAAGGATTTAATCATCAGATCGGAGAGGTGTCGATAGAGGTAAGAACCGAATAGAAACAGAATAGAGGCCCCTCCCATCAGGACAAAGAGCGAAGGGATCTCCCGGCTCTTCGCCACCTGGCCTTTTCTTCTCGCCTCTTCTCGCCTTTTCGGCGTGGCCTGTTCGGTTCGTTCTGAAAAAGACTCTTCTGCCATAGTTATCTCTTCGTCAGGATAAACTCATTTTCCTGATTTCCTGGCTTCCTTATTGAAAAAGACTCCTCTGCCATAGTTATCTCTTCATCAGGGGCAACAGGGTGGTCACCAATCCCCTTCCCGATTCATCCATCAGGTTCTTGAGGGCGGGCCAGAACAGCTCCATCGAAAGCCCTAAAAAGATCAGCCCCAGACTGATCGTCAACGGAAAACTGCTCATCAACAGGTTCACCTGGGGGATCATTCTCGCAATGATCCCCAGCGCAATCTTCACCAGCATCATGATGGCCAGAATAGGCGCCCCGATCTTAATCGCCAGCACAAACATCCTTCCTGACAGACGGATGAAGAGCTGAACCAGCCCTTCCCGGGGTTGAAACTCTCCCGGAGCGAGGACATGAAAACTCTGTGCGAGGGCCTTGAAAAACCAGTGATGTCCGTCCACCGCTAAAAAGAGAAGGAGACCGATAAGGTAATAGAATTCGGTCAACACGGTCGATTCGGTGCCTGACTGCGGGTCCATCACCCTCGCCATTCCGAACCCCATCTGGAAACTAACCAGTTCACCGGCTAACTGGAGGCCGGCAAAGATCAGACGGACCGAGAAACCCAGAAGGAACCCGATCATCAATTCGGAGAGTGCGAAGAAACCGAAGCTCAATGGCTCGGATGGGAAGCCCCCCACCTCGATCTTGACCGTGGGCAGAAGCACCAGGCTGATGATCAGGGTCAACCCGGCCTTCGCCCGGTTGGGAATGTTGCGGGAATGGAACAGGGGCATCATAAAGACGATCGGCGCAACCCGCATCAGAATGAGGAGCCAGGTTTGAAACATGGGCAACGTCCACTGGGAAAAATCATTGACCATCGAATCCGTTTCCTCTCATCGCGCAAATCCGGGCAGCTGAATCAGCAACTGTTCCGTATAATAAATCATCTTCTGCAACATCCAGGGCATGAGAAAGAGCAGGCTGAGCAGGACGGCGACGATCTTCGGGACAAAGGTAAGCGTAATCTCATGCATCTGGGTGACCGCCTGAAAAAGGCTGATGATGAATCCCACTACCAGTCCCACCCCCATGATCGGCAGGGAGAGGTAGAGGGTGATCTCGATCGCCTCTTTTGCAATGCGCACCACAAGTTCAGGATTCATCGTCTCATCTCCAAATGAAAAACCACTGGAAAACTGATTCCATCTTTATAGGTATTTAATAAAAACTCTTCACCATCGAGCCCACGATGAGATGCCAGCCGTCGACCAGTACGAAGAGCAGGACCTTGAAAGGCAACGAGATCATCACGGGCGGAAGCATCATCATCCCCATGGACAACAGGATGCTCGAGACCACCATATCGATGACCAGAAAGGGAAGAAAGAGGACAAATCCCATCTGAAAAGCCGTCTTCAACTCGCTGATCATAAAAGCCGGAAGGAGCACGGTGGTTGGGATATCCTCCGTATTTCTCGGTTTTGGAATCTTCGACAGGCCGATGAACAGGGCCAGGTCCTTCTCTCTGGTCTGTTTGAACATGAACTGGCGAACCGGTTTGATCGCCTCTTCAAGGGCCTTCTCCTGCGATAGCTTCTTCTCCATATAGGGGGTGTAGGCATTCTCTTTGACCGTCTGCCAGACCGGAGTCATGATGAAAAAGGTCAGAAAGAGTGACAATCCGATCAGGATCTGATTGGGCGGCATCTGATGAATTCCCAGAGCATTCCTTAGGAAAGAGAAGACGATGATCAAACGGGTGAAGGAGGTCATCATGATCAGAATGGCCGGAGCCAGAGAGAGGATGGTCAGAAGAAAGAGAATCTGAATGAGGACAGAGACTTCCCCCGGATTTTTCGACTCTCCGGCGCCGATCTTCACCGTGGGAATGGAAAGGGCTTTGGCCTGGGCAAGCCCCTGTGAGGGGAAAAAGAGTAGAAGGGCGATCCCCACCATACCGACGATCACGAGGAGGTGGATGCGATGGAAATTATTTCCCATAAACCCTCCTCCACAACCCGCCTTTAAAACCTTTCGGTTTCATGAAAAAGGGCTGAAAATACTGGAGGGGGAAAGGAGCTTCCTGCTTCGGTGCAGTGCGGTTCAACATCCTCTCGATGAACTCCCTGTTTTCGATCTTGGTGAGAAGGTTGATTTGAGCCTCTGAAATCCCGAGAGCCAGGATCTCTCCGCCCATTTCAACCAGGGAAAGGTATTTTTGCGGAGCAAGGCACTGGGTGGCCAGCACACGGATTCCAGAATCGCCGGATGATCCTCCTGTCATCATCCGGTTCTTCTTCATCAGCCTGGCAAGGAGAAAGAGAACGAGGAGAATCGTCCCCAATACCAGAATCATCTTTAGAATAGCCCAGCTCATCTCCATCAGGCCCCCAGTTGTTTGACCCTTTCGGCAGGACTGATGATATCCGTAAGTCTCACGCCGAATTTTTCATTGACGACCACCACTTCCCCGCGGGCCACCAGTTTCTGATTGACCAGAATCTCCAGAGGTTCTCCTGCCAGTTTGGAGAGCTCAACAACCGACCCCTGTCCCAATTGAAGAAGTTCGCTGATCAATATCCTGGCCCGGCCCAATTCCACGGAGATTTCCAGCGGAATATCGAGGATGAAATCGAGATTGCCATTCTCCTTCGGAGGGGAGACTTCTTCGCCCATCCCTTCTTTCCCCTCCCTCTCTCCTGTGAAACTCCGTTGCTCCTGTTCCATAACTGACCTCCTCATTCAATCTATGCGGATTTTACTTTCCCTTCGATTTGAATCGCTTTGTTGCCTCTGCAAATCCCTGGTTTTCCGAGGAATTTGGGAACCCCCTGGACCTGGACGACCAATGGATCCGAAACCTCCCGGTTAAGGGAAAGCACATCCCCTTCCTTCCATCGGAGAAGATCCTGAACCATCACCTTGGACTTCCCCAGTTCAACCTTCACCTCTACTTCGGCGCTCTGCAATCGCTCTAAGAATCTCGAGACCCAGGTCTGATCCACCTCAAGTTGCTCGCTCTGAAATCCGGAATAGAGCCTATTTTTAATGGGTTCGATGTTGGCATAGGGAATGCAGAATGTGATCATTCCGGTAAACTGCTCCAGTTCCACTCCGAACGTGATGTTGATCACGAGATCGCTGGGTGGAACGATGCTGACGAACTGAGGATTGATCTCGCTTCTGACATGCTGGAATGTAATGGGATGGATCACGTTCCACGCCTTCTCCATATCCGAGAAGATCATGGTCGCCACCTTCTGGATCAATCTCGACTCGATTGCGGTGAAATCCCTTCCTTCGACCCGGTAGGTTCCCTTCCCCGACCCTCCGAAAAAGACATCGAGCAAGGTGAAGACCAGCTTGGCCTCTATGGCTAAGATCGCATACCCCCGGAGGGGATCCATCCGGAAGACATGGAGACTGCTCGGGACCGGAAGGGTTTTGATGAACTCTCCGAATTTCTTCATCTCGTTGCCCCTCGAGCCCACATCGATCGTCTTCCTTAAATCGGAGGAAAGGCTGTTTCGGAATAGCCTGCAGAAATGATCATTGATGATCTCCAGAGTCGGCATTCGGCCGCGAATGACCCGGTCCTGATTGTTGAAATCATAACGGTTGATGCCCGAACGATCCGGACTTTCCGGTGCGGTGCTGACATCTCCGTTTTCCATTCCCCGAAGAAGAGCATCGATCTCTTCCTGACACAAAATCTTTTCCACAGTCATCATTGCACCACGAATTCGGTGAAGTAGACCGTCTTCACCTTAAATTTTTCAAAGAGTTGATTCGCTTTCAGGACAATCTCCTCCTTCAACTTCAACTTCCCCTTCAACTCAGCAATTTCCGGATAGGTCTTGCTGGTGAGGATAGTCAGGATGGCATCCCTCAGCTGAGGCGAGCGCTTTGCATACTCCTCATTCGCCTTTTCGTCCTCGCTTTCGATATCGATCTTAATCTTTAGATATCTCGGAAACTCCGTATCGGCGAGATTGACGATCATCGAATCGAGGCTGTAGATATGGCCTTGCTTGGCCGGTTCAGGCTTCTTCTCCTGTGTTGAACCATCCTCTTTAAAAGGGTTGATCCCCGCCGGAAGGAGTGAGGGAGCGAAGAAAAAGATCGAACCAATGGCCACAAGGATAAGGAAAAAGAGACCGCCTATCAGGATGATCAGGCCTTTTTTCCCCTTTTTAACCTTCGGAGACTCGCTTTCCGACCCTTTATTCTTTTTTACTTCAGCAGCCTGTTTTTCCGCCATTCCATCTCTCCCCGGAATTAAACTTCAGAGAGAAGAATAGCAACGAGCGTGCCAACTGGAAAAAATTTATAGGAGATGGCTAATCTTATGAGAGAATTGAGTTTTTTAATTTAAAGGCGGAAACAGAACAGATGGATGGCCGTCAATATTCAGGTCGTTTGTCAACGGTTTGACAGGAAAGGAGGGGAACGCTTCTGTGCGTTCCCCTCCTGAGCGAACGATTATCGGATATTGATCAACTGGGCCAGCATCTCATCGGTGGTGGTGATCACCTTCGTATTCGCCTGATAGCCCCTCTGGATGATGATCATCTTAATAAATTCAGCGGCCATATCGACATTCGACTCTTCCAGCATGGAGGAGGAGATCGTGCCCATGCCCCCTATTCCGGGTCTATTATAAAGCGGATCCCCGGAAGTTGTCGTCGCCTGGAAAAGATTTGCCCCTTTTCGGTTAAGGCCGTTGAGATTTGGGAAATCGGCCAGGGCGAGACATGCAATCTTGCGCCGCGTCCCGTTCGTATAACTGGCGACAATGTTCCCCTCATCGTCGATGCCTACCCCTGAAACCGTCCCGGCCGCATACCCATCTTGAGTGAGGACCTGAATCGCCGAAGGAGAGCCGTACTGGGTCGTTCCGGTAAAATCGACGGTCGCTGCCGGAGGAGTGAGACCGTTGGCAAAGGTGATAGCCCCCGTATAAAAATTGACCGGCATCGCCGTGGTTAACCCTCCGGAGGAGTCAAAAATAGCTGTCCCTGAGCCATATTGCTCGAGAACGCCCGGAGTTCCTCCTTGAACATCCGCGCCATCGATCACGGCATTCCATCCCCAGGTCTGATCAGCTGTCTTGGTAAAATAGACCCGGACCTGGTGGGACTGTCCCAGTGAATCATAGATGTTCAACGCTGTTGAAAATTGAGAGGTTCCCGATGGGTCGGTGATATCCCAGACCAGGGTAGATTCGGAGGCGTTTAAATTTAAAACCATGTCCACATTGCTGGAGACGCGGGGAGGAATCATGCTATTCTGGTTAATCTGGATATCCGATAAGGAATTGATCAGGGTCGTTCCCGTGCTGTCATAGAGATATCCCTGGACCTGATATCCCTGGGGGTTGACATAGTAGCCCAGGTTATTGATTTTAAAATGGCCGGCGCGGGTGTAAGACATCTCGTCTGTGAGAGAATCTTGAAGAACGAAAAAACCTTTTCCGTTGATAGCCACATCCGTGGAGACATCGGTCGTCATCAGAGAACCCTGGATGAAGTTGGCATCCACTGTCGAAACCTTAACGCCAGCGCCTGTCTGATTACCGCCGGAAACTCCCGAGAGGGAAACCCCGAGGACATCCTCAAAGTGAACCGAACTGTTCTTAAAACCTGTGGTTTGGAGATTGGAAATGTTATCTCCGATGACCCGCATGGCCGTGGCATGGGTGTCAAGACCCGAAAGCCCCGAATAAAAAGATGATGTGACAGACATAATAATAACCTCCTTTCAATTTTAATTAGATGAACTCAGGATGGCTTTTACATCCTGTAAGGTAATTTTTTCCGAACCCAGATTCAGATAGATCACTCCGTTTTCAAAGTGGATTCCAGTGACCGTGTCTATTCTTGAAAGACCGACCGGGATGGGCTGTCCCTTTTCGTCAACGGCTGTGACCTGGAATGAATATCTGCCGTCAGGCTGCTTGACTCCTGCCTGCGAATTTCCATCCCAGACCAGCTTCTGTCTTGAAACATCTTTCATCCCTTCTTCCAGGGTTCGGATCAATTGCCCTTTATGATCATAGATCTCAACCTTCACCTTTCCGGGTTTGGATAACTGATAATAACCCTCTGACACTTTGCCTCCATTGATAGACAAAGACTGGCTTTCGGTCTCCACTCTCTTTCCAATCAACCCGGTCGCCTGCAAACTGTTCATAGAGGCCTGATAGGCGCCCATAAGTTCAAGAGAGCTTTTGATTCGATTCAGGCTGTCCAGGCTGCTAAACTGCGCCATTTGTGCAGCCATCTGAAAATTATCCATAGGTTCGAGAGGGTTCTGGTTCCTTAACTGCGTGACGAAGAGATTTAAAAAATCCTCCTGATTGAGGCTGGTCTTTCTCTTGCCGGAATTAGCCACTGAATCAGAATTGGCCGTGGGTGATATGGACGAAATGCTCATTTCGTAACCTCCTATTATGTTATATGATTCTGTCTATATAACTGCTCATTCCCGGATATCGACGGACCGCAATTGAAAGGACATCCGAAGATTCGGGGGATAGAAAGGCCCCGTCTCCGTTAAGCTCACTAACCTCCTGTTGTCCTCTGGAAAATGAATGTTCTTTCCTCTCCATGAATCGATCCGCCCCCTGCTGAACAAAGACATCAAACCTCTCCAGTCTAAAACCACCCTCTTCCAGGATCCTGCGAAGCTCTGTCCGGTGTGCCTCGAGCAATTCTTTTGTTACAGGGCTTTCCGCCCAGAGAGTAGCTCTCACCATCTCCTTCTCTTTTGTGACCTCCATGTAGAGGTTCCCGAGACGGGGGGGATCTAATGTTAGTTTGATTCTTTCCTCGCCATTTTGAACGGACCACACCATCTTCCGGCCAACCTGATGATAAATTTCAAATGACTCCACTTTCGAAAAAAAACCATTCTGCCCCTTCGGAACCTCCTCCGGCATGAAATGCTTCATTTTAGATTCCGGCTCGGCCCCGTTCTGTATCGAATAGGATTCGGAAAGGGAGGGATTATTCTTCAGGGATGCCAATCTTTGGTTGTCATTTTCAGAGTCAGGGCTTAATCCACTGATTTGAGGTTTGCCAATGAATTCAAGCTTCAATGTCAGGTCCGGTCCGCCTTTTTCCGAAGAAACAGTGGCTGGATTTAAAGAAGTCAAGGCCCTGGGGCCATCATCCTCCATCTTGCCGGTCACGAGATAGTTTCCCGCATCTTTTCCCTTTATCTGAAATAGGGAGGAAAGTTCCTCATGATGACCGCCCATCCGGCTTACAAACTCCTTTGCAGTTTCAAAAACGCCCTTCTCTAAAAGAGATGAATCTAACGCCGTTTTTCCATTTCCGGATTGAAACGGCGGGTGATCGACCCATTTTCCTTCAAGGTTTTGAGAAATACTGGGCTCCTGGCCTCTCATCCCCACAAACTCTTCCGAAAACAGAGCGTGCTCTCCCTGAATCTCGGCGCCGACCGCTTTTGGGAAATGGATTGGGCCCGGCATAAACAATGGGGTTTCTGATGGTTGTTCGAGTGAAGGGAAAAGCCCTTGATCTTCGGGGAGTATGGGAACGCTCAATGGATGAATTAGGTTCTGCTCAATAAGTGCATTGAAGGTGTTGTTAGCAAGAGACTCTCTCTCGTCTGATTGGGGTGAGAGCGATTCTTCTGATAAAGGGAATAAGAACTTCCCTTGGCATCCATCCTCATTACAAAGTCCTTCCTCCATATCAATTATCTGATTGAGGAGAAGAGAATTGAACCCCTCGGAGGAAAAATCAGGAGAAAGGACAGAAGGATTCCTTTCGAATCCGGCAGGCATCAGGTTGGCTAAAAGTGGCAGTTCCATCATTTGCCTTCAGACAAAGCAATGGATATGCCAAAATAAATCAGCCGGACCGATTTTTTATTCCTTTATTATTTCCGATACTTTAGCTCCCTTCCTTTTAATAATAGAATGATTACCCCCCCGGCAATAATTTCCCCCTACCCAAAAAACGGAGAAAATATTTCCAGGGTTAAGAAATAGAATGCGGTCGCTCATGAATTAAAAAGCGCCCTGCTAATAAAAAAGAAAAGCCCCGACCGATGCCGAGGCTCTTCGATAATAATACTGGCGTCCCCAAGGGGGTTTGAACCCCTGGTCGTCCCGATGAAAATCGGGATGTCCTTGGCCTGATCAAAGAGCAAAATCTGTATTTCCGAAGCCATTAAGACATCTTCCAGGGCCCGCTATGGATTCCGATTCGATAATATTCCACATTCATTGAAAATTCTCCTGTCTCAAGCATAAATTGGCATATTGTGTTATATTGGTATGACACGACCAAGTTGTACAGAGCCTTTTAGGCTTATAGCCTATGCCCGCAAGAACTCTAAACGACTTCTTCGCGGGCTTTTTTGTGGCCGATGCAATGCTGCTTTAGAGGTTAAGGTAGGGAAGAGTGCGGCTGCTATAACCGTTATTAATTCCCTTCTTGAAGAAACGGGGTTGACTAATGTCACAGCGAAGAAGGTCTTGGGCAAAAGAGATTATTTTGAAGGTGTGAAAGAAATGCGGATGTCACCTCCTGAAAGATTATTGGAACAATTCTTGTCAGAGCTAAAAATCAATTTAGCACAAAGGGGATTTAAGTTTGATTTTAAACTGTTAAAAAGACATTTACACCTTTATCGCTATGAGGATCATCATAAGACTTCTTTTTTATTCATTCATGAAAGCCTTTGCGGCTTTTGGGAAATATCTCCCAATTGGGCGGAGATCACTCGTCTGATGCCCTCTGAACATAGCAAGTGGGCTGTCCTCCTTTTGCATAAGCCCAGCGGAGAAAACCACCCGTTAGGGTTCCTCATATCCAGCAATGATTTTATAAAGATGAAATCAGGTTTCGGCATGAACCGTTTGGGCCGGATAAGAATACACGAGAAGGATTTGTCATTAAAAAATAAATTCAATAATTGGGAGAGGTTTTTTCGGCTGCTCAATCCCGCATCGGTCACATTTTAAAGACGATCCCAGGATTTCTTGGTTTATCTAGGCCAGGGTAGAAGCAATGGAACACAGAGATACCTTTCAAATACTGTTAACTTCCCAGGCCCCTTGCCTTTGAGTCGAGAATGTGTTATATGAAGTCCAACAGTTGGGAGGTTTTGTGTTGAAGCAGCCGCAAAGACTTTTGACTTTGTGGCTTTTTTTTTAGATGAAACCTATAGAAGGTAGAAACGGAGGGTTTAGAAATGGCTCAGGGAACAGTAAAATGGTTTAATGATAGCAAGGGATTCGGCTTTATCGCAAGAGACGACGGGACGGAAGTTTTCGTCCATCACTCCTCCATCCAGGCCGAAGGCTTTAAAAGCCTGGCGGAAGGGGACGCAGTTAGCTTCGACACAGAGAAGGGACCGAAAGGTCTCAAGGCGATTAACGTCAAGAAACTCTAATTGGACCTCAAAAGGCTCCTCCCAGGTGGTTGCCTCTTCATTTGCCAGCCTTCTCAATTGACCGCAGGCTTTCAGTCAATCATCCTGATCTTTTATATCGAGGCGTTCTGAGCGAGATTTCGCAAGACCGCCCAATCTTATCCCGTTTTGCAAGAGGGTTGTTCCAACCATTGAAGCGCCCGCTGCAATATTGGGCATATCTCTGCAGAAAGAAAGGAACATATGAATTTTGATTCGTTCGATCTTTACCCCCAGATTGTGGCCGGCGTCCAAGCGCTCGGCTATTCCACACCCACTCCAATCCAGCGCCAGGCGATTCCGCCGGCCCTCAAGGGACAAGACGTTTTAGGTCTGGCCCAGACCGGCACAGGCAAGACCGCTGCTTTTGTGCTGCCGATCCTGCAGCGACTGGTCAAAAGACCCCGGGGCCGAATCGGGGCCCTCGTCATCGCGCCGACGCGAGAATTGAGCGACCAGATTCATACAGCCTTCGTAGCGTTGGGCCGTCAGACGCGCCTGCGCAGCCTTCCGATCTATGGTGGCGTCTCCATGGCCCCGCAGGTTCGCGATCTCCGGTCCGGAGTCGAAATCATTGTCGCCTGTCCGGGTCGGTTGCTCGATCACATCCGTCAGGGCACGACCCGGTTTCCAAACCTGGAGATCCTCGTGCTCGACGAGGCGGACCGGATGCTGGACATGGGGTTTCTTCCCGATATCCGGGAGATCATCAAGCACGTGCCAACCGTGCGCCAGACGCTGATGTTTGCGGCGACCATGCCGGACGACATCCGGGGGCTGACCCGGGATGTCCTCCGTGCCCCTGTCACGGTGCAGGTCGATCCGTCTGCGCCGGCACCTACGGTCGCGCATGCGCTCTACCCGGTCGCTTCTCACCTCAAGACAGACCTCCTCCTTCAGCTGTTGCGCTATACTGAAACGGCCTCTATCCTGATTTTCACGCGGACCAAACACCGGGCCCAGCGTTTGGGAAAGCAACTCGAAAGGGCAGGTTACCCAACCACATCGCTTCAGGGAAACCTTTCTCAGAACCAGCGCCAGGCGGCCATCCGCGGATTTCGTAACGGTTCGTACAGGGTCCTCGTTGCAACCGACATCGCCGCCCGGGGCATCGATGTTTCACGGATCTCTCATGTCATCAATTATGACATGCCGGACACAACAGATGCCTACACCCACCGGATCGGCCGCACCGGCCGGGCCGAGAAGACAGGCGATGCCTTCTCCTTGGTCACTCGCGAGGATGAAGCTGTGGTGCGCAACATCGAGTTTGTCCTCGGCGCCAGACTGGAACGTCGAAGGCTGAACAACTTCGATTATCAAAGACCTGCGCTTCCAGGGAGAGATAATGGTTTATCAGGACAGAAGCAATCGCCCCGTGGCCAACCGGAGCGAGCAAAAACTTTTACCTAAATTGAGCGATCTTTTCATCCCTCACAAGGGGGGGAGGGAGGCCGAAAAGCCTTTTAGAGCGATCACCTTTGATGGGTTGAATCAACCATGAGGCCTGTCCAATCATCACCCGTTGGGTGAAAGTTAGAGGCCCATTCCCTAATTTTATAACGTATCGCATTCTAAAAGGGTTTGAGGCATCTCTGCTCCCCTTGTGAGTTAGGATGAATCGCTCAATTTAGGTTTTAATAACCGAACCTTTACGGCCGGCTCCAAGAAAAGATATTGACATTGGCCCGGATTCGCAGCGAGGGAGATATTCCAGATCTCCCTTATTACCCGACTCCAGGGGGTTTGAACCCCCTGTCGCCCCGATGAAAATCGGGATGTCTCTGGTCTCTTCAGGTGTGCGCAAAAAAAAAGCCCCGACCGATGACGGGGTTTTTCGACATTAACATTGGCGTCCCCAACGGGAGTCGAACCCGTGTTACCGACGTGAAAGGCCGGTGTCCTTGGCCACTAGACGATGGGGACCCTCTTTAAATTGCGGATTGCGGAATGGCGAATGCGAAATTAAGTGTCTTTATTCCGAATTCCGCATTCTAAATTCCGAATTCGAAATGGTGGGCCGTGCGGGACTTGAACCCACGACTCTCTGCTTAAAAGGCAGATACTCTACCGTCTGAGTTAACGGCCCTATCGATTTAAATTAAGAGAAAACCTTCCAGATTGTCAAGTCGTTAGGCAACATTTTGAAAGGGATTTTTAATCTCAATCGTCTCATTCCTTTCAGAACCAACTGAGACCATTGCTATTTTTACATGAGTCAATTCTTCAATCCTTTTCAGATACCGTTGCGCCTGAGCGGGAAGCTCTGAAATCTTTTTCGCTCCCTTCACCTCTCTTCTCCACCCGTCCAATTCCTCATAAACGGGCTCGCAGCTTTCCAGAACTTCCAGATTGGAGGGAACATGTTGAATAACCTTTCCATTTAGGCAATACCCGACACAAATTTTTATCTTATCGAAATCATTCAACACATCGAGTTTGGTGATCGCCACCTCCTGGATGCCATTGATCCGGATGGCGTGGTTGACGACCACCGCA
>Ga0194125_10002314_pt1 | contig 31637 bp, 31 predicted proteins | sample TA2KigC250mmetaG_FD_148626 | JGI IMG/M metagenome (GOLD analysis project Ga0194125, IMG submission 148626) | Freshwater microbial communities from Lake Tanganyika, Tanzania - TA2015034 Kigoma Deep Cast 250m | ecosystem: Environmental > Aquatic > Freshwater > Lake | place: Tanzania: Lake...
CAGCCCCAAGGTCTCCCAGACGGTGTGCACGACTGAACGGAGATGCTCTGGCATGTCCGTGGCGATCTTTAAGTTCAATTCCTGACGATGCTGCCAGGCCCAGAGGATAAACGCGCGGGAGTCTGCATCCAGGTTCTTCAGCACGGGAGTCAGTTGTAGCTCCAACCACTCCAAGGGTGCGAGCAACTCGGGCAGCTTCGCTTGGAGATCCTCTGCGAAGGCCGTGATGTCTGGATGCCCCAGTTCCTTGAGCAGGATCACGGCGGTCTCGATGGTCGCCTGGGTCTCGCCCACTGATACGAGGTGGTGCGCTGGCGTGATGGGTTCCAAGGTAGGCTGATGAAAATTGGCTCTAAACAACCCGCCTTCTCAGTGAGCCGCGATCTCGATTTTGTTCCTGATCAAAGCTACAAACTTGAGTACCTGGTCAGGTATCGTCGGCAATTTACAGCACAATCTTGCGCTCGATTACGGGTTTGGCACTCGCGCACACTGACTGCTGGAAACAAAAATGGGATCATGGTGGACACGTCGCCAGAACGATTTTTCATCACCCCACCTGGAGGGTGATAAAAAGCCCGAAGAACTGGCGCTCGATGATCCCAGAGGGTCTGGCTGGCGGCGCAATTTCATTCTTGGTCGTACCCATAACAATCTGGGATACGTGTATTGGATGCAAAAAATGCAGTATGCTCTCGCGTTGGAACACTTCAAGAATGCGCTACCCTATTTTCGCGCCTCTGACCTACTTGAAGAGTATGCCAATACCAGCGATAATATAGGACGCGTGTATGCCCGATTAGGAGAGAAAAGCCGCGCCGAAGCATTGATCGAAGATGGTTGGGAAATCCGCAAGCGCCTGCACTACGACTATCGGATCGGACTCAGTTTGGTCTCCAATGCCATCGTCAAGACCGCCTTTGGCAAACCCTACAGTGGTCGCGCGCTGAGCCGCCAAGCCCTAAAAATCTTTGATGATTTGCAAGCCCAGCGCGGCATCGGCTTGACGTGTATTGCGCTGGGTAGTGCGCTACGCGCGATTGGTGCCTTGTGGGCTACAGGCATCGTTGATCCAGAACACGAAGAATGTTTGGTAGACGCAATCGAAAAACTCAAACGCGCCGAAGAGATCTTCAAGAAACAGGTGGATGAACCTGTGCGATTGATTCAGGTGTACAACGAGATGGGATGCGTTCACCGCGAACGTGCTGCACTTGTCCGCGAGCGGAGTGAGCCATTAGCCCAATCCAGCGCGCAACAAGCGATAGACAATTTGGAACGAAGCATCCAATTGGCGGATGAGTACGAGATGCCAGTGATGTACGCAGACGGATGCGAGGATCTGGCGCAGACCTATTTTCAGCAGGGCGAATATGAAATCGCGCTGGCGCAGCTGGAACGCGCCGAGAAGAAAATTCCAGCCGAATACCGCTTCCGGCCCAGAGCCAAACTTGCGACTATTCCTCCCAATCAATGCGTGGAAGAATTCTGGCAAATGTTGGGCAAGATCGAATTGCTACGCGGGCATACCGCTTTTGAGCAAAAATTGAGCCCAGAGGGAAAGGTTGTAGATCCAAACGCTGTCCGCAAAGCTGCAGAGCACTATGCGTTTGCCGAAGCATATTTTGAGCGATTTTCGCCAGAGGCATCCCGTCTTGAAACCACCGACCGTCAAGTCCATTCGCGCTTTCGCAAATGCAAGATCGTGGATTTGGAACAAATTCAAAAAGAGGTACTGCCACAACTCGCCAAAGAATATCCTGATTTGGCGTCACCACGGTTACGCATGTTTTTCGAGGATACCACCGGTATCCCCGCTGTTGAGCCAACGGAGTAACTGGTTACGATATGAAAAGAGCGCAGGTAATTGCCTGCGCTCTTTTTATTGTACGCGGGACCGTTCCGTGTAGGTGTCAAACGATTGACACGCGGTTATGCCACACCCGTCAAGACCCTACAGAGATTGCGATGTATGATAGCGGCGAAAGATTGAGCAACGCAAAGTTTGCGTTCGCCAAAGGAGGAACGATGCTCCAACTTTTGTTCGCCAACATTTGGTTCGGAATCGTGGATGTCCTGACAGGTAACAGCGGGATACCGCTCGGCGTGATTGTTATCGCCATCGTTTTGACGGTCTTCGGTGGATATGCGCTGGTGATGAAGACACGTTTGGACGAATCACGTCGGCGACCTGCTCAAATGACGATCAATGTTCCACCTTCGATGACAGGGTTGTACGTCATCATTGGCATACTCGTCTTGATCCTGATCCTCGGCAGGTAGAACGGATTCAAGTGGGGAGGAAACCATGTCACACACGCATTTGATCATCGCAGGACTCGTTGCGGTTCTGCTCACTACGGGGTGTAATTCGAATGACCCGCTGGTCATTGCAGAGGCAAAGAAACGCGAGGCCGAGGCAGAGAAAACGTCTGCCGAAACACTGATGAAACTAGGCGATTGGCAACTCACCTACGAGGAAAAAGCATTGGCGTTGCAACAACAAAAAGCCAAAGATGCTCTGCAACAACACCTTGACGCGATCTATGGTCCGATCGAACGCGAAGAAAACCTCACGCGACAATGGACAGCGTTCTGGGTCGGCGCAAGTGTAATCGTTGGATTGGCACTACTCGGCGCGGCGATCGTGGTGGATCGCTATCGCCTTGCGCGACGGTCAGCGGTCCAAGCCCTCGAAGCCGAAATCCGCCAAGCGCGTGCGCAACGCGATGCTATTGCCGGTGAGGTGCAGCGGTTGCAGAACGAAGCGAATGCGTATCGCGCCCAAGCCCGTACGGAACTCGCCCAAATTCGCAAGGAGCAACGCGACGCGCGCAAGCAACTTGCCGAGACGCAGGGCAAACTACTTGCGCTTCAAGACCAATTTCGTGCGGAGGAAGAAAAAGCCAAACGGCTACGCGCCTTGAACGCGAGTCTTTCATCTGGAACAACCTTGGTAAGTGCCAAGCATCCTAACAACGGTGATGTTGACCCAGCGACTCTTCCAGCCGCCGAGTAAATCAAACGTGTGATGGGGGCAGGTGTACAGACATCTGCTCCCATCACAAGGAGGATAGCATGGAAATTGCTCCCCAACAAGAATGGGTGCAGAATCTAGCGCAAGAGTTGCGGAACGAACGCGCGAAACTTGCTGCGCGGGCAACCCAATCGAATGTCACCGCGCTTGCAAGCAATGAACCTTGGGACGAGGGCGACCAAGCGAAGATTTACGAAGACCGCGAAGCGCGCTGGATCAACCAACGCGTCCTGGACCATCGAATCCAGATGATCGATCAGTCCCTCCAGCAGATCGCGCTTGGCGCGTATGGCATTTGCAAACAGTGCCGCAAGCCGATTGATCCCGCGCGCCTAGCCGCAATGCGTTACGCGCTCTCTTGTGTGACGTGCCAAGCCAAGAACGAGCGCAGAAGCCGAGCGGTAAATCGCGCTGGGGCATATCGAAATTGAACTTGGAAAAGGAGGCACGATGTTGCTACTTGTTCCGTTGATCGCTTTCATCGGGATAGCGTGCATCGTAAACATCTGCGTGATTGGGTTTATTGCAGGCGCAAACAGTACGCCAGCCCAGTGAGCATGCTGTTCTGCATGCGTAAGACACCCGATAATCTCCATTCCTAACTCTTGTTATCTCTTGTCTTTTCCTCGTTTTGAATGTATAATCAGCACAATTACACCGCATTAACGGGCGAAAAAGACAAGAGATAATTTTTTGCCCCACCCTTGCGCCGAGGTTTTTCTAATGCCAGCCAAGCCATCTACCGATGTACTCAAAGAGTTCGAACGCTACCTGCATTCCCAGGATCGGGCTGAAAAGACGGTCCGCGACTACCTCACCGACTTGCGCCTGTTCGCCGAGTGGTTCACGCAAACGCGCGACGAACCTTTCAAGCCCAAGTCTATCACTCCAACCGATTTACGCGAGTATCGGTCGCATCTGCTCAACATCAAACGCCAAGCGCCGGCGACGATCAACCGTCGCCTGGTTACCTTGCGTGTCTTCTGCCGCTGGGCTGTGCAAGAAGACCTGATTCCGAGTGATCCAACATCGGGAATCAAAGCCGTCCAGCAAGTTCAGAAAGCCCCCCGATGGCTTGATCGCAAAGAACAGTACGCCCTGCGCCGCGCCGCGGAAAAAGATGGCGATGTACGCAATCTCGCGATCATTCTTCTCTTGCTCAACACAGGACTGCGCGTTTCTGAAGTCGCAGGGTTGAAACTGGACGATCTCACCCTATCCGAACGCAAGGGTGAAGTTTTTGTCCGTGGCAAAGGAACCAAAGTACGGACTGTTCCGCTGAATGCCGATGTGCGTCGAGCGTTACGCGACCATCTCTCCAAGCGTCCGAAAGCGCAGCACGATGCGCTCTTTGTGAATCAGAAGGGCGAACCACTGGGTCGGCTCGGAATCGAATACCAGGTCGTGACACTCGGACGTCTGGCAGGACTGGAGCGCGTCACGCCGCATATGCTTCGGCATACCTTCGCCAAGAACCTGGTTGACCAAAGTGTGTCGCTCGATCAAGTCGCGACATTGATGGGGCATCGCAGCCTAACGACGACTGCGCGATATACTCAACCGTCGCAACAAGACCTGGCAAGAGCCGTCGAGAAACTGACGGATGAGTGAGGGCTGGGCTGGACACTTCGTGATGGCACTCACGCGCGAATGTCAACGCCGTGCCCGCGATCATCCGTCAGGATTTCGAACGCGGCGCGATGCTGGGTTGTGAGAATCTCTGGCGTGTCGGCTTTGCCATTTCGCTTGCGGATCACTTTGAGTTCGCACGATGCAATCTTTGTGTTGAGGCAATGCTTGGTGCCGCCTGGCGGATTGTAGTAGTTCAATCCGACGAATGATTCGCGCGGTGCCGCGATTTTTCCTTCCAACAGAACGTCTTTCGTCTCCGACCGAAAATGCCATTCGAAATAGCGGAACGCTCCACGCGCGCGGAGCGTTTGCATCAAGTCGTTCAACGCGATTTCCTCTCCTCGATGACGAAGCACGATTGGGGTCATCGCGGGTGTCCAAAGCGGTCCAATCTTGAGCCGCGCCGTCGCCACTTCCAGAAAGCTATCAGGATGATTGTCGAACCCTGCAACCTGTCCCCACGCGTAGAGGTCGGTGTGCTTCGCGCCCCAGTTGTGATTCTGGCTGCCGACCCAGTTCGCTATCGCAATCTCGTTTCCGTCAACGGAAATGGAACCGTTGAACATCGCCATCGGCAAAACCACCAGACTTTTGGCTTTGGGAAAAGCTGCGTCGTAGAAATCGAGCGGCAAAAAAACAGTGGCTTTGCATCGCCGCTGAAAGCGAGACTCCACGCAATGCGATGGTTGCCCGATGCAGCCGCCTCATTCAATTTGCCAGGTTCCAAACAAGTGTCGCCTACTCGGACGAAGAACGTGGATGTATCGAAAGCGCACTGCGTAATCGGAATCTCTTGCTTGACCGCAACGTGCTGACGAGTCTCACCGTCAAAGAAAACCGCCCACAGTTCACCGAGCGCATTCTCGGGTCGTCGGTTTGGGCTGAAGAGAGTGTAGCGAATCCAAAAGGCAAGCGGACGGTTGGGATGGTTGGCGCGCAGGAAGAAACTTTCATAGTGTCCTGCCGTCTGCCCAGGTTGATAGCGTGCGTGATTGGCTTGTTGACACATTTGCAAGAGCGCATTCCTCATTCGACTCGCCATTTCTCGTCTCCCAATACCAAGACGTTTCAAATTCCTATCGCCTGGCGCACACCTAGCGATAGTTCGAGTTCGTCCGCCAACGCGCGCGTCTCGCGCTCGATGGTTGCCCAATGAATTCGTCGCGACCGCCGTTTCATCTCGGCGCGTCCCTCGCGCGCAAAGTCTGCCGCGCGTTCCAAATTCCCCTTCGCCGCATGGGCAATCGCCAGGCAGAAATAGCCCGATGCCCTTGCGCGTAGTTTCTTGAGATCAACTTTTTCGATGACGCGGTCGAATTCCCGCAAGCGCAAATGCAGTTCAACCCACACGTACCAAAAGCCCCAACGATCAATCCCAGGTTCTTCAAGGTCATCTGCCCATAGTTGGCGCGCGGCATCAAAATTGTGGGCGCGCGCTTGTACGATGCCGAGCCAATGATTACGCGCTGGCTCACTCTCGATCTTTTGCGCGCTCGCCCGCGCGCCCTCAAGATCGTTCCGTTGCATTTGAATCTTGGCGAGTCCCAAGTAATCTTTTTCCGCTTCGGCATCCTCATCGTTCATTTCGTGCCAAAATCTTTCTGCCTCGTCCACGCGATTGAACTCAAGGAACGTTTCGATGAGTTCCTCGTACAATGCCCCGTGATCATCTTCGTCAACGTTATCAAGACCGCGCCGCAAAGCGGCAATCGCATCGTCGGGACGATTCAACAAATCGCGTTGGACCGTCGCCAGCGTTGTGATTGCCGCGTGACTATCGGGCTCACTTCCGACCAACTCATTCAACTCGCGCATGGCGCGATCGGTCTCGCCGCGCTCGGCGCGCATCTCGGCAATGTCGGCGCGCACCACGTCGGGATCGTCAGGATCGAGCGTGAGGAATTCTTCGAGCAGCGCGATCCCATCGTCGTAGCGCTGGAACGTCGCCAGGCGATAGCCGAGTTGTAGCAGCGTTTCATCCAAGATGTTGATGAGATCCCAGGTTTGGGCAAACTCTAAATCATCTTCGCTAGCAATGGGATACTTGGCGCGGAAGGCGCGCCACGCCGCAAGCGCGTCGTCCACGCGATCATCGTCCGTCAATTGGTAAATCTCATCCAACGCGTCTTTCATCTGGTCTTCGAGCCGCGACTCATCAAGCAAATCCTGGTCGGTGATCCCCAGTTCCTGTTTCAATTCGGTAAAATCGTAGGCAATCTTGCCGTCGCGCACGCGCGCGCTTTCGGACACTTCGATCTCTTTCAGCAAGCGAATCACACGCACGCGCCCGCCGAACGTTTTCACCGCCTCGCGCGGCGTCTCGTTTTCAAGCATAGGAATTTTCTGATCGAGCCACTCGCGATGGAACTGCGCCTCCATCTCGGCTTGCATCGCCTCGATTTCTTCAGGCAGTTCTTCTTCCGCGATTTCTTCGTCTGGCTTTTCAGGCATCTGAGCAAGCATTTCTTGGATGGATTTGATCTCGTCTGCACGATGCTGAATCGCGTTGCCGAGTCGTTGCGCGAGCAAGTCCTTACCTGCCTCCAAGCGTCGCCGCGAGGTTACCTCCAGCGTCAGCGTTTCGCGCGTGAGGAATAAATGTCCCAGGTTGCGAAAGCCGCCGCGCCCCGCGCCCATTGCGGGTTTGTGCTCGAACGCAGGACCGTGTGCGCGCAACAGATCAAGCGATTCGCCTTCTTCGCTCCAGCCAAACGAAACTTCGTCTTCCTCTTCCTCATCTTCGATAAATTCTGCCGCGCCGCGCAAACCAGCGAGCGCGAGCGTGTAGTCCAACACGTCGAAGGTGGCTTTGCAAAATTCGCTCACGTCGCCTTCGGCCGTGACCACCGCGGGCGGCGCGCTGAGTGCGGGAATCACCTCATCTTCGATGAATTGCATGAGAAGTTGGGACGACGCGTGCAGGAAATCTTCGTACGAGGAGTCGGGATGGTTGAATTGATAGTTGCGCCATTGTTCGGCGAGGTGACCGCGCACCCAGTCGCGGTAGCGCGTGGGCAAGCGCATTCCCGTTGCGCCGCCCATTTCGTAATGGTCGCCCGTGCGCATCAAGCGCGAGACGACAATTTCCCAACGATTCAAATCTTGCGTCCCGCGTTTTTCGCGCACGTCGAATTCCTCGCCCGAAACCAGATCGCGCAAGCACATTCCGACGCCCTGCTCGACCGCGATGACTTCGAACGCCGTCAAGCGCGAATGCTGCCAATCTGCAATCAGCGCGCGTTCCTCCGCCGATAGACGCTTGCCGTGTTCCGCCGCAAAGCGTTCGATCACGCGCTTGTCATCGGGCAGGCGATAATCGTGAATGAAATAATCGAGCGCGCGTTGGAATTCGATCATGCTCTCTTGGTCATTCGGGGCTTGGAATTTGTGACCGAGAAAGAATTCGAACGCATTCTCAAAATTCGATTTGAATTCGCGTTGCAGCGCATAGGTGTCGAGTCGTTGAATCAGGTTGTTGTGAATGAGAACGCGACTTGCCGCCACGTCGTCCTCGCGCATGTGGCAATTCTTGTATTTCTTGCCGCTGCCGCACCAGCATGGATTGTTGCGACCTGGCTTGTATTCAGGTTTGGATGACATTAGCAATCCCTGTTTTTTGCATAATCACTCTGCCGCTTGCCAGCGTGTTAGTATTCAAGCAATCATTGCTTCGACTTGTATCGCTGAGTATAACATATTTGCTGGGGAGGCACAAACAAGAAATGGAAATTTTGACTTGGCCCCGGGACTAGGACTCGAACCTAGAATCTTCTGCTTCAAAGGCAGTTGTCCTCGCCGATTGGACGATCCCGGAGTGTTCGTTGATAGCGGGAGACAGATTCGAACTGTCGATCTCGACCTTATGGGGGTCATGAGGACGGCCGCTCCTCTATCCCGCTATGAAGCTGGCGGGGCAGGACTCGAACCTGCCTCTATCCGCATTAACAGTGCGGCGCATTCACCCGGATTGCTACCCGCCATCGAGTGCCCCCGGCGCGACTCGAACGCGCATGTCTGGTTTCGAAGACCAGCACTCTGTCCAATTGAGTCACGGGGACACCAAACCGCGCTCCAAACCTATTGGCTGCCCTGCCGCGATTCGAACGCAGATTTTCCGATCCAGAGTCGAACGTGCTACCCGTTGCACTACAGGGCAAGTCAGAACGGATGGAATTGAACCATCGACCTCTCGCTCCCAGGGCGAGCGCGCTCCCCGATGACATGGCTTTGACGCGATGCTTCGCATCGCATGATGGACATGCCATTGTGCGCTACGTTCTGAATTGTTGCGCCTGGCGGGAGTCGAACCCGCAATCTCTCGATTAAGAGTCGAGTGCATTGATCCAGTTTTGCTACAAGCGCGCGAGTGGGTCGGCAGGGAATTGAACCCTGCTCCACGGATTAAAAGTCCGTTGCATCGCCGGAATGCTTCCGACCCAGGAGCGGAGAGGACAAGAGTCAAACTTGCAACGGTTTGATCCGCGCTCGTTTTCGAAACGAGTTGCCTTGCCTCGTAGCCGCGAAGCGTCTCCATTTGCGCCGCCTCGCAGGATCGAACTGCATTCCTCCGGGTTTCAGCCGGATACACTGACCGTCAGTGCTAAAGCGGCAAGAGTGCGACGTAGCGGATTTGAACCGCTGGTCTTCGCCTTGAAAGGGCGACGTGCTGAACCGGACTGCACCAACGTCGCGTCAAGGGGTGATCGACGGGACTTGCGCCCGCTACAACTTGGTTCACAGCCAAGCGGCTATCTGCTTCGCCTTCGACCACCACGCGCGGAGAGTACGAGAATCGAACTCGTGCCGCGTTGTCCGCGGACAGTGTTAGCAATACTGCGCGACGAACCATCATTCGCCTACTCTCCTCGATGTCCTCGGCGGGACTCGAACCCACAGCCTTTGCCTTCGCAGGGCAACGCTCTATCCAATTGAGCTACGAGGACATACCCAGCACGCCGAGAGGGAATCGAACCCCCAGTCTTCCGTTTTGGAGACGGAAATTTTACCGTTAAACTATCGGCGCATCAGTGTCCGAGGAGAGAGTTGAACTCCCACGTCTTCCGACATGGCTGTGCCAGAAGTTCAGGCACAGTCATTCCTAGGACTCGCGTGTCTCGATGGTGCGTCCATAACACCGCGCCAAGCGCGGCTTCATAGTCGCACCATCGTTCCACCACTTGGACAAAAAGATGCAGAGGGCAGGATTCGAACCTGCTCAGCCAAAGACACCTGTTTTACAGACAGGCGCGACTCGCCATCTTCGCCGCCTCTGCGTGAGTGGGTAACGAGACGAGGGAGCGTCTTTGAAGCATCGTACCACACGCGGTACGATGCGTTATGGTCGCTCCCTCGGAACTCGTCTCGCCAGTTTGGAAGACTGGCACACTGCCAACTGTGCTATACCCACATCAGAGCCACCTCCGAGAGTTGAACCATGTGGTGAGCGGAGCGAATCCATCGGAACCTTTCGCTTACGAAGCGACCGCTCTCCCAATTGAGCTAAGGCGGCAGTGCGGGTGATCGGATTTGAACCGATAGAGTCGCTTGCGCGATAACTGGGCTTGAGCCAGCCGCGTCTGCCAATTGCGCCACACCCGCCCAAGGCGCTCCCGACGCGATTTGAACGCGCGATCCTTTCCGTGACAGGGAAATGAGAACTCCAATCTTTTCCACGGGAGCGTATGCGATTCAATCGTGAAAGTGCGAGAAACAAAAAACGCGAAGGGCTTGAATAGACCCCCTCGCGTTGGATGCGCCGAGAAATAAAAAACGCGAAGGGTGACGATGCCTTCGCGCGATTGTGAACCTGACCCAAATGAGCGAGCTAGAAAATTCTCTCCTCGCGTGGATTGGTCGCGAAGGCAAACGGCGATTGTTCGGCACTCTGATTGAGGATGCCGAAATACCCCGTATCCAGATGCCATCTGGTCGGGGTAAAACGTTTCTCGCTAGTCAATTGCATCATTCGCACCATTTGAGAGACTCCTTGCGGCACAACGACGATCTATGCCGCTCACGGTTCCCAAGATACCACAGTTGGGAGAAAATGTCAATTTTCTCACCGACCTCTGTTTTTATCATGGCGTCCCAGCGCCGTATTCAAACTGGCTTCAGTCAATCCTTTATACGCGCGTGCAAACAGCGCGATGAAATCCACCTTGCTATCGCGCCAGAACCCAGGCGCGCCCAGGCGCTTCACGGGAATAGCGTCCACTGTCGGCGCTTCAATCTTGACGACGAAATCGTCTAGGTTCTCCGCCGTGTCCCAGAATCGGTCGAGACATTTTTCGAGCGGAATGACTGGCTCGGCAGGCGCGCGCAGTTTGCGCTTCTTTTCTTCGATTGGCTCGGCGATGGGCTCAGCCGCCGTGCGCCGCGCGCGGAGCATCGCCATAATTTCGTCTTTGCTTTTCCCGCGCAATCGAAAGAGCAAGAATGGATCCGCGTCGAATTGCTCGCCGAGCAAATAGTACACCGCCGCGATGTGCTTGCACGGATTCGACCAGTCGGGACAGGAACATTCCGTTTTCAAATCGCCTTTCGACGCGGGAAATAGGTTGACCTTCGCCGTAGTGAATGCTTCCTCGATATTCTGCGGCATCTCACCCGATAGCAATTTCGCCGCAAAGATCGCTTGCTCTGCCATCGCATCGGCGACGCGCTCCCAGTCTTTGTCCGACAACGCTTTGATTTCGATCTGGACTTTGTACGGCGATGGACGACTGCCTTGCACGCGCGAGTCTACGCGACCTGGCTTGATGTCGAGGTTCAGCACCTGCCCACTGCGCGCGTACGATCTGCCGCGCGTCAAACGACCTGGGTCAACCAATCGCTCAAGCGCGTCGAGCCACTTGCTTGCCCACCACGTTTTGCCGAATTGTCTGCCGCTCTGCGCCTTGATCCCATTCGCAGGTCGGCGCGGTTTCGGTTTCGGATACCAGTCCCAGTAGCCCATTCTCAACTCCTGACCGCAGACGGAGGACGAACGACGGATATTCTTCCGTCTTCGGTCTTCCGTCATCCGTCCGCAATCTCTTCGCGCCGCAACACAAACAACTCCTTCAGCTGCGCCGTCGTCATCTCCGTAATCCACGCCTCGCTCGTGCCGACGATGCTTTCGGCGAGCGCCTTCTTGCGTTCGATCATCGCGTCAATCTTTTCCTCGAACGTTCCCGCGCAGAGATACTTGTGCACCTGCACGTTCTTCGTCTGCCCGATTCGGAACGCGCGGTCAGTCGCTTGATTCTCGACGGCGGGATTCCACCAGCGATCGAAATGAAAGACGTGATTCGCGCGCATCAGGTTCAAGCCCGTACCGCCCGCTTTGATCGAAAGAATGAAAATCAGCGGACCGTTCGGATCGTCCTGAAAGCGTTCGATCATTTTCGTGCGCGCTTTGGCGGGCACGCCGCCGTGCAAGAACAATACTTCATCGCCAAACGTCTCCTGCAAGTACGCTTTGAGCAGTGTGCCCATCTCGGCGAATTGCGTGAAGACAAGCGCGCGATCTTTTACGCCGCGCACTTCTTCGAGCATTTCAGTCAAGCGCGCGAGTTTGCCGCTGCGCCCCGCGAGCGCGCTGCCATCGCCGAGGAATTGTGCGGGATGATTGCACACTTGCTTCAACTTCATCAGCGTCGCCAGCACGATGCCGCGCCGTTCGATTCCTTCGGATTCTTCGATGCGTTTGAGCGAATCGCGCACGACCGCTTCGTAGAGCGTCGCTTGCTCTTTCGTCAGATTGCAGAACACTTTCATCTCGTTCTTTTCAGGCAAGTCGCTGATGACGTTCGGATCGGTTTTGACGCGGCGCAGAATGAAGGGACTGACGAGCGACTTTAGTCGCTTGGTTGCATCGGCATCGTTCGTGCGCTCGATTGGTTTGGCGAAGCGATTGTAGAAATCGTTTTGCGATCCCAGGTAATCGGGATTGAGAAATTGAAAAATGCTCCAGAGTTCGGTCAAGCGATTTTCGACGGGCGTGCCTGTGAGCGTCGCGCGCCATTCCGCCTTCTCGCCGATTTTGCGCGCGGCTTGCGTCTGCTTCGTCGTCGGGTTCTTGATGTTCTGCGCTTCGTCGAGAATGACGTCGCCCCACTCGACCTGGGTCAGCGCGTCGAGATCGCGGTGCAAGAGCGCGTACGAACTGAGGACGACGTCATGCTTGCGCGCTTGCGTCGCGAAATCGTCTTTCTTGCGCGTCGCGCCGTGATGAATATGCACGCGCAAATCAGGCGCAAAGCGCGACAGTTCGCGTTCCCAGTTGCTCACGACCGAAGTCGGACAAATGACGAGCGCGGGTTTTGTTTTTTTGTGTTGTGTGCGTTCGGCTAGCAACATGGCAATCGTCGTTGGCGTTTTGCCCAAGCCCATATCGTCCGCAAGACACGCACCCAATCCCCATCGCCGCAAAAACGCGAGCCAGGACAATCCCGCCGATTGATAGTGGCGCAATGTGCCTTGGAACGAATCGGGTGCAGAAATCGGCTTGAGTTTTTCGCCGCGACCCAGTTGTTCCAACAAATCGGCGATCCAACCTTCGGCGGCGACATCGGTGACGGGTAACCCGATGTTCGCTTTCGTCGGCTCTTGCGAAAGCGCGAGACGCAGCGCGTCTTGCAGCGACAACTCGCCGCCACCCTTTTGCTTTTCCCAAAACTTGATCGCTTGCTCTATTTGGTCTGGACGAATTTCGACCCACTGCCCGCGCACTTGCACAAGCGGCACTTTGAGATTTGCGAGTCGCTCAAACTCTTCACGCGACAATGGCTCGCCGCCGAGCGCGAGCTGCCAATCGTACTCGATGACCGAATCGAACGTGAGCGACGCGACGCCACCTTTTTGCTGCGGCGATTGTTTCTTGCTCTTGAGATTGACGCGTACACCCAGTTTGCTGCTGATGCCTGGAACAAGCACGCCAAAGCCCGACGATTGCAGCAGCATCGCCGTCTCGCGGATGAACGTGTACGCCTGCTCAACATTCAGCGCGCATGATTCTGGACGCGCGGCGCGCAGACTCGTTTCAATCGGCGGAAACATTTTCGAGGCGAGACCCAAGCCCGCGAGCAAACGTTCCTGCGGCGCATCGAATTTGCGATTCAAGAATTTCAGCGTACTGCCGCGCTCGCGCCACGCCGCATCGGCAGGAACAAGTAAACTGGGATCGTCGTTCGCCTGCAAAAGATAGCGCAACGACCAATCGCGCACATTCGCTTTCGGTGTGACGATGCCTTCATTGCTTGTGGTCTCAGGCGGATCAAGCCGAAAACAGATGCGAAATGTCTCGCCGCCTCCTGAGCGGAGCGTAGCGGAGTCGAAGGACGCGCCGACGGGTTCCGCCCACGCGCGATACTGCTCGTAGAACGCGGCAAGCGTCGCGGACGATTCTTTGACGACGCCATCTTCATTCGTCAGCGCATCAATCCACAGTGCGGCAATTCCTTGAGGCTCTTTCGGACCCAGCCACAATTCAGCGTGCCAGCGCGCGAACGCATCAACCGTCGTCGCGAGAAAATCGTCAAGCAAGTCGCGTGGCGCGCACGCATCGCGCTTGGCGTCTTTTTCGTCGCGAAACAGCGCGCGGCAAATTGGCGGCATCGCGCGCACAAGGCGGGTCAATCGCTCTTGTTCGCTCGGTTCATCGAACAGTGGTTGCCAGCGCGCGATGAATTTGTCATCATGTTTTTCCAAGGAGGGCTTGAAGCGTTGCCGCGCGAGGAGTTCGAACGCGAATTTGGCGGCGACTTGCCAGTAGCGCAAGTCCGCGCCGATTTTGAGCGCGTGCGGTAATTCTTCGTCGGAGGGCAAACTCGCGAGCAGGTCGAGTGTGTCTTGCGGCGCAATCGTCAGCGCATCGGCGCGCCACGCGGCGAGGGCAACTTTCTCGCGCGCGGCGGATTCGGCTTCGCGCAAGATGGTGAGCGATGGATGCGGCACGTGGCGCGTGGAAGGAAGCCAGAGCGCGACGGTGGTTTCTTTCGCATCGCGTCTCAGCACGTCGCCGACAGATGGAGCAGAGTCTTTCAACACGTGGCGCAAATCGCGCGCAGACAGGGCAAAGGGGTGCTGACGCGCGCGGGCGTCGGCGCGCGTTTCATTCGTCTCTGCCCAGAGTGCGAACGCGCGATCATCGGAATCGTTTGTGAGCCAGGAACCGTGGACGCTACGCGTGTGCATGGTTTATCCGTATCGTTCCAATTCAGCCATCAGTGTCTTTTTGAAACCACTGATTATCAGTTGATAGGAACGCGGCAGAAAATCGCCCAGTTCTGTTTTGAAGTTGATGCGAGTTTCCGACAGAGTTTGTTTTACCTTGAACAGAATCTGTCTCTGCTTGGGCGAAATCATATTCTTGCGTAACATGAAATAGCAATCGAAAAAATCGCGCGGCTTGCCGCGATCCAACAATGCGGCGAGTTTCTCCTCGACCAGGACTTCCTCTGGTAAGAGAGTAACAGTGTACGCGGGTATAAAGTCACTGGCGATTAGCGCGCCACGCCCCTTGAGTCCATTCCTGCGCCGCAGTGAGATTTCGAACAGCACTCGCACCTGATAACCGCTGAATTCCAAATCCAGAATGCCAAGGTAGCCGCCGCTAGTCTTCTTGCTCTCTTCGATGGAAATGGCGATCCCTGATTGCTCGATCCCCTCACTCGCAACCGCGACCCAATCTTCGATGTCTTTCACGCTGACACCGAATCCAGAAAAATCCAAATCCTCCGAGAAACGCGGACTGTTGTACACTATGCGGAGTGCTGTGCCTCCTTTGAACATCACTTGATGCGTGCCGCGTTGTTGATACAAGCCCGACAAGAACAGGTGTTGGGCATATTCGCGCGCAATGTTCAATTCGGTCGTCTGGAGCGTGACCGCCATTTTCTTGATCGCGTTTGCGGTAATCACAATAATTTCTCCAAGGTCTTTTCGAGATCTGGATGGTCAAACAGGTTGGCAAAGGCACGCATTTTTTGTTTGGACAGGCGCGCAATGTCAATGCGCTCGGGCAGTCCTTGCTTCTTCAGCGCGACAAAGTAGAGCGTGTCAACTAACGCTTTTTCGGGTTCTGCGATCCAGACGGTACGATTGTTTACTCGCTCGGCAGTGTACCCTGTGAACGCGGCGCGCTTGATCCGACGGTAGACAAATTGCTTTTCCAGAACCGTAAATGTCGCCGTCGTTCGAGTCGTCGCCGATGTGACGGGGTAGACCGTCTCTGGGATGATATGGTAGTAAGACAGAGCAAAGGTGAATGAGATGTAGGAGGGACGGTAGAGCAGATTGGCGATTTCCAGTTCAGCAGGCGTGTGCGCGGTGAGTCCGTACAGCCCGCGACGAAATTTGAGCGCGTCGCCGCGTTTGACCGCGCGCGTGAGCAGAAAACGGAGCGCGATCTCCGAAGCCCCGCAGAGATGCTGGAGGTCTTGCGGACTGAAAACGGTAACACCGTTCTGGTGCAGTTCGTTCTCGACCAGATGCCAATTGAGTTGTTTAGCCATAATGCTAAATATCTCCAATTGACCAAAGTATACACCTGCAACACCGTTTTGTCAATTCCATGTCGCGCGTTGAAGCAAGTTCGCCGATGTGATATACTTGCGATTGGAAAAGGATGATCCAAGATGCCTACGGCCAAGAGAAACATCAATCGTCACTCAAGAACCGTGACGCGGAAGCCCGATCTGGCGCGCGCAAAACGCATCCTGCGGCAACACCTACCTGAATTGCGCGAACGTTACTCGGTCAAGTCGCTTGCCATCTTTGGTTCGTACGTGCGCGGCGAGCAGAAAAGACGGAGTGACTTGGACGTGCTCATCGAGTTTGAGCAAGCGCCAACACTCTTGGAGTTCGTCCACCTCAAGCGCTATCTCAGCGACTTGGTCGGAATCCCAGTCGATCTGGTGCTGAAGAAAACGCTCAACCCCAATATCGGTCGCCATATTCTTGCCGAAGTGGTGCATATCGGATGAAGGGCAAGCGGACGCGCGTTGGTTGTTTGCGCGACTGTGCTTGGGGTAAACGCGCCACTGTGCTATGATCCGTCCACAGGTTCAGCACCGAAAGGAGGACGCGATGCGCCAACTACTTGTTGAATGTAGCGACCCAGGAATCATCGTTTCGCTCGCCGAAGAATTCGAAAACATCTTGCGCCAAGTGAATTTTGCGCGCGCTGAAAAGTTACAGTACGAATTGCGCGATCTCGCGCGCGAACTGGGCACAGAGTTTGAACAGGCATGGCGCGGATTCCGCATCGAGGTTCCGAACGATAGCGGGCGCCCGCTTTCCTTCGGCAATCGCGAGATGGTGGATGAAGCGCGCGTTCAGCAACTCCTCACGCACGCGGCGGAGCGCGGCATCGGCAAATTCGAGATGCGCGACACGTTGCTCTTGCCCCAGGATGGTCCCGCGCCTGAAACGCGCGGGCAGTATGTTCGCGATCTGGCGGACAGTATTCGCTACGAGTACTTGGACGACTTGCACCTCTTGTCTCGTCCCACCGATTTGCCCGATGCAATGGCGGCACATCGCCAAAACCTAATGGACGAACATGTCGCCGATGTGTTGCGCGCGCGTGCGCGTGATGCGAACGTGGGACATCGTTGGATTCAGACTTCTGTCGGACAATTGCAAAAGGCGCTGGAAGAGGTGGACACGCGCGCGGAAGCGGTGATGCTCTATGAACTGACCCGCCTGAATCCTGCCGAGGTTGAACCTGAAGAGCGGACACGCTGGGCGATGTTAGCGGCGCGACTGGGAAAGGAAGTTGAAAAGTGGCTTGACGCTGCGGAGGAGCCGCTGACTTTTCTCTATCAGCGTTTTGCCTTGGCTTGTCTCGCGTGGAACGAATGTCAAGGAATGGGGCCCGCACGCCCAATCCTGGAGAAGAGACTGCGCGCCTTGATTGAGCAAGCCAAAGAAATTTACACGGCGGATGCGGTGGACGCGCTCAAGCTGGCGTTCAAAGATTTACATCAATCGCCATTGGATCGCCTCCGCGATATTTCGGAGATGGACAAACCCGATGCCGAAACCGATGAATGAACGACTGCGCCTGGCGTCCATCGAAATCACCCAGCGCTGCAATCGGCAGTGTGAATATTGCGAGCAGACCAAATCAGATCGCGAGATGTCCGTCGCGCAATTCGATGACCTGCTCGATACACTGACGACCGAAGGCGTCGAGGCAATCGCGTTGGGCGGCGGCGAACCGACTCTCCATTCGGCGTTACCCGACTTGTTGGGCATCGCGCGGCGGCACGGTCTACGCGCGGGCTTGACGACGAACGCGCGCGCGCCCGACCTGGTTTTGTCGCTCACCGATGCTGGATTATTGGAGAGTTTCGGCGTCTCGGCAGGGAAAGGCGAATGGACGGCGATGGTCGCTCATCCGCGCGCGATTGTGAATTTGCTTTTGCTCCACAACGGTCAAGCCGATGTGATGCAGTGGGCAGTGGAGGCAATTCAACGCGGCGCGCGGTGTTTATTGCTCCTGGGTTACAAAGGGAATTGCTCCGAATTCGTTCCCTCAACTTCCGCGTTGTCAGATGTTTTTCGTCTGCTGACTTTGCTTGGGCGAAAAACGAATGTGACTATCGCGGCGGACGATTACACGCGCCGCCGTCTTGGTTTGGCGCAAACGTGTGGCGAAGGTTTCGCGCGATTTCAGATGGACGGCTCACGCGATTCGTGTTGTTTTCCCAGTTGCGAATATCGGGCAGGACAACATTGATGAAGCGGATCGCCTGGACCACTGACCTCCATCTGGATTTCGTCGCAGACTCGAATCAAATCGAAAAATTCTGCCAGGGCATCGTCGAAGCAAACCCTGATGCCGTTCTCATCGGCGGAGACATCGCGGTCGCGGCGACGATTGAAGAATCGTTGTTGATGCTCGCGAAATACCTGCAATGCTCGATCTATTTCGTGCTGGGCAATCACGATTTCTACAGGGGCTCGATTGCAGGGGTGCGCGCCAAGATCGCGCAACTGACCAAGCGCGCAGCGCCATTACATTGGCTTAGCAATTCGGGAGTCATTGAACTGACGTCTCGGACAGGATTGCTGGGGCACGATGGCTGGGCGGATGGACGACTGGGGAATCGCGTTCGCTCTGAGGTGTTGCTCAACGATCATTTTCTCATTCAAGAATTCATCGGGCTTGCGCCACTACGCCGATTCGCGAAACTGAGCGAACTTGGAGATGAAGCCGCACGCTATCTCAAACGCCAATTGCTTTCTGCGGTCGCGCGTTATCCGAACCTGATTCTGCTGACGCACGTACCGCCGTTCAAAGAAGCGTGTTGGTTCGAGGGGCAAATTTCCGATGACGAATTCCTGCCGCACTTTGCTTGCAGTGCCGTTGGTGATGTTCTCGTCGAGATTATGCGAGCGCATCCCGAATGCCGATTGACTGTGCTATGTGGGCATACGCACGGGCAAGGCGAAACGATGATTCTGCCCAATCTGCAGGTGAAGACAGGCGGCGCGGAGTACGGCAAACCCCGTTTGAACGAGTTGATCGTTGTGGATTGACTTCTTTCTGGACCCCGATCCAAAAACACTCTGAAAATCGAAAGTGCGGCTTTCGATTTTCAGGGTGTTTCTTTGGGCAGGTGGCATTGGCAGCACCGATCAGACCCGTAATTTCCCTCTCCCTCTGCTTGGAGCATCTTCTTGCAGTCCGCTATCCAAGTCATCGAAATTGACCCAGAAACACTTGGCGTTGCCGATGGCTTGTCGCGCAGATCGCGTGAATCCCGACCGCGAGAAGAACGCGTACGACACATTCCATTCTTCTGCGGGCTGCGGCATTGCCGTTGCCGCCTGCTTGATCAACGTGCGAACATCCACCTCACCGATTGGTCTTTTGCTCCAATTGCATTTGCCCAATAGGATACCATGGTCTTCGTGATTAATCGCGACGATGTCGATCGGCTGCGTACCCTCGCCCCAATGTGCCCCAGCATATTGAGGATGGAATGGCAGTTTTCTCCATTGGCGATACAACCACTCGCGACAGAGACCTGGGAAGATTTCTGCGCCGATATATCCGTCCAACGACTCGCATAGTTGACGCAATCCCTCTTTCGTTTGACCGCGCTCAATCAAGGATCGAACGGGAGCGAGGCACCGAAAATAGAAAAGGAAATATTGATCGGCGATGCGATAATGTCCCAGCCGACTAGTGTCGGGAAAGCGCGCCGTCGCAGGACCTTCCCAGCGAATGATCTTGGCGCGTTCGAGCATCTTGAGACACCTGGACACCTCGCGATGTTCGACGCCAAGCGTCTGCGCGATCTGCTTGCTGTCGGTGACACCGCGCGCCAACGATTCGAGGACCGCGGCGTAGAGGTGTGGCTTGTCGAATTGCTCACGCAGAATTGTATCGGCATCCTCCAACATCATTGGAGACGACAAAACGCGCAACAGATTTTGCGTCAGCGTCAGTTGCGGATCGAGTAATTCGAGATAGCGCGGCACACCACCGACACTCGCATACAAGGTGATGCGATCCATCATCGACTGATTTGGCAAGCGCGATTTGAGATGGGCGAACGGGAATGGACGCAAATGCGCGATCCACCACGCACGTCCATACAGCACAGCGGCGCACGATACGACAAGACATCATACTCAAAGACGCGTACATTCGAGCCGACGAGAAACAGCATCACTTTGCTGTCTTGGAGGCGATGATCCCAAAGTCGTTGGAGTGATCTGGGTAGGTCAGATCCACAGGCGATCAGTTGATCGTAGTCGTCAAGGACGACGACGAGACGCTCTTGCTGGGCGAATCGCAAGATTTCCTCGAATGCGTCATCCCAGGATGCGTAGGTGAAATCGGATGGCACGGTGCCTTCGTGAAGTGCAAATGCGCGAACCGCTTGCGAAAAAGATTGCAGTTGCCCTTGCGGCGACATCGGTCGAGCGTTCCAGAAAATCACGCGATGACGCCGCGTGGTAATCCAGTGTTGAATCAGCGTCGTCTTGCCAATGCCGCGACGACCGTACGCGACCGCGAGGATTCCTCGGTCGCGCGCGTACAGATCATCAAGCCCTTTCAGTTCGTTTTTACGGTCACAGAAAACCATCTGCATCCCCTTCATTTGTCCAATCCATCTTCAACATCTTCTTCGTTAAGTACACCCCAATCTGCAGCGATTTTTCGCGCGCGATCTGGATTCTGCAAGGCACGTTGCATCTTCTCTATCGTCAATTCGCCGCGGCGCGCCAGGTGCAGAAGAAATGCTTGTGGCGCACGTCGCGAGCCGATAAATTCCGCGTAGACCTTGCCCTGCTCGCGTGATGATAATTCATCAAACGCGGTCTTCTGGCGTCCCACTGTTCTTTCGTGCTCACGCGAGACATGGTCACGCATCAGCGCAAGCACTTGCTCGTCTTCTTCATCCCAAACCACTGGCTCACGTTCTGGCTTGAACGGCTTGAACGCGCTCCGCATCTCGCGCCAGTAGTCGGCGCGACTGGGAACAGACACGAATTGAAAATCGGGAAGCGTAATTCCCGTCAGCGCGCCGCCGTGACAACAGCTCGTGTCAATCGCGAACACGCGGTCACGATAAACGAACGGCTGACGATTTCGCACGTAATCGTGATGACCAACGATGATTGGTTTGTCGTCATCGTAGAGTTCGTACCACGGGCGATCATAGTTTTCGCGCAGATGCTTCTCACCCCCCATTGTTCCTGCGAGCACAGTTTCGCGTTGTTCTGTGATCGGCAAACCTGGCTCCCAATAGCCGTGCACGATATTGGCTTCGGGAAATTCGAGATAGAGCAGCAATGATTCAAAGAAGACGAGCGCATTGGAATACGCATCGCCGAGTTGTTGGCGCGTGATCCGTTGCGACAATGCGGCTTTCACTTCGCCGCGCGAGGAGCGAACATGCTTGCGCTCGTGATTTCCCTGGATTGCGCGCGCGTTCGGTTGTGTCCGAAAGAAATCGAGTACGCGCGGTGAATCAGGTCCACGATCGACGAAATCGCCAATCGCGATGATTTCATCTCCATCCGACAATCCTGCTTTGTCGAGGAGTTCTTGCAGTTCGATCCAACAGCCGTGGATGTCACCGACGATGAGTCTTTGCATCACCCATCCTCCAAAGCGTCTAACACTTTTTCCAGAGTACAGTCACCGTCTGAATTTGTCAACCCACGCGCCGTTGAACACGGTGAAAATCTTGGTGAATGGCTTTTATCCGCGTCCTGAATAGATTTACAATGCCACCCTCTATCAATGAATCGCGATTCGACCGCAATGATATTCTGTGCTATGATTGTTCTCGTTGTGGGTAACAATTGTGACACCAATTGTGGCTCTCAAGATCCTTCGCGACTGGGATATCGTCACGGAACAGATCGAGAGATGAGCTGTTGGATTTGTCGAAAAGTGATCTTGGTGTGTCTGGCGATCCAAACAGATTCCATACCATCGTGGAGAATCGGTGATGAGAAAACGCATTGACAGAGACGAATTGGTCCGCTTGATCTCCGAACGAGTATCCAAAAAAGAGAGCGGGGTCGCTGAACTCCTCGATGCGACACTCGAAGAAATCTACACCGCGCTCAAACGGGGCGAATGTGTCTCTCTCAAGAACTTCGGCACTTTCTATGTGCGTCCCGAGCGAGAAAGCTGGGTGTTCAAATTCAACCCATCGCAGCGCCTGCGCGCGCTGTTCGGTTGGTCGTCCACATACAAAGGGGATTTGTAGATGAGCAGGAACAAACCTATTGATCTTTACAAAGGTCCCGTTGATCCGAACAGCGGTTATCTCTGCATGTGGATGCACTGGAGACCGAACATCGACGCCCCTGATCCACAGTTCCCAGGTCAGAAGCTTTCAATGGTGACCTTCATCCCAGCCAAGTCAGGGGATCAATGTCTGTGTGGCAGTGGCAAGAAATTCCGCGAGTGTTGTCGCGCGCGCGTTTACTGGCATCCCCTCTGTCCGAATCCAGACGGCAAGAGTTTCAGTCTGATGGCGCCTCAGTCTGTCACGTTCAAGATTAGCAACCGCGCGAGCATTCGCGAACGGCTAATGAACGATGTGCGCTTGCAGTGTACAGCTGACGATGCGGACAGCGCGTTTTGGGTGTACTGGGGCGATCCCGCGCTCGATGATCAGCATGGCACCCTTTGCTTTGGCGATATTGAGTTGAAACGGAATCGTACGCTCTACGTGACCGCGATGAGCGACATCCGTATGCAAACGCTTCTCCCTCTGCTCCGTGATGTCCTGGGTGATGAATTCAAGCCGCCCAAAATTCGCCATGAATCTGTAGCGGTCATTGACAAGAAAACGGGGAATCGGATTCAAATGCGAGCAACCACAGACCCAAGAGGAAAATCGCCAAACGATCCCGAGCGCCGTTAAGCGCGGTTTAAGAATCAAGGTATTGGAACGTACGAGGAGAATGACGAAACATGTCCAAGACGCGAAAAATGTGGGTCTACAATCCACCCAAATCGCCTACGCCCAAGGTGCCCGAACGGGTCAAGGCGGAGGTGCAAACGAAAGCCGATCAGCTCATCGAGACGGTACTCAAGCCCAAACACATCCAGCCACCGCCCGAAGACAACGATTTCAACTACATCGTTGACCTCTTCTCCAAATGGTATCGGCACTATTTTTACTTTTGCGCCAAATACTGTTCGCCAGGACCGAACGCCATCGCGCCGTTCTTTGAAATCAAATTCGCCCGACTGGAATATGTTGGGGACAATCGTTTCCATCTTTCTTTCATGCGCCACACGGACGAGTGGGCGCAACTTTATCCCAACGTGTCGCTGGACGAGTGTCTCGCGGCGGTGAAAGATGATCCTTGGTTCATTCCTTGAGGATTGAGGTAGACAAGAATGCCCAAACAATCTATCCCAGAAGAAATCAAGAAGCAAGCTGATGAGATTGTCGCCGCCTTCAATCAGAAGGTCATCAAGAACCCCAATCGTCTTTATGTGCCACGGTACAAAGGGCGATATTTATATCTCGATTGCTTCGACTATGGTCATCGCGGAGCGCGGTGTCGTCTGACATATATGGGGAGCATTGACAAATGGGAATTCGCCATCTTCAAATATAGCGATGAGCGCTACGACTCCGAGGATTGGTTCTTCCCAGGTTCTGAGCATGTTGATGGCACCATCGAAGGCGCAATGAAAGCGGGGCTTGCCGCGTATCCTTGAGGTTATCGAGAAGCGACCTGCGATGCCAGTCACAGGTGGTCACAGCGGTCAATCGAATTCAAAGAAAGTATTGGTACCCAACCTGGGAATCCATTGCTGTGCCAGCTCGGCTATGCTCCCCTGCCCAATCCAAAACCATTCGTTGCCACTGCCCCTGTAGTGCAATCGCTGCGCACAAAACGTTCGCTGCACCTCATTCGTCGTAACTACTCAGCCCATGCAACTTTTTAGTGGCGTCGAGATGACTCGACCACAATATACAGTGGTGCCACTTCTGAAGTTCTTGAGCAACTATGGCAACGACCACAACATCTAGTAGCCAAGCGCGTGACGGCTACTAAAAAAACGGGCAGGCTGAGTAGTTACCATTCGTCAGGATAAAACACAGTACCGGAGTGAAATGACCGTTGCGCTCGAATTCATCGTAGATTTGATCACTGAGCCGTTGCTGCTCAACCAGCGATCTGAAAAACTCATTCTCTTGCAACACGCGTATCACGTCCGCCGGATCAGCCCCGGTGCGCTCGTAAACCTGAATCTCGTCGTGTTTCGCGCTAACGCGATAATTGTGCGACTTGGGGTGGCGTCGCACGGCTGCTTCGATCACCGCCAGTTCGGCGGGCAATATCAGCATCGGCTTGACTTTGGTCAACGAGACAACGCCATTGACGCTTTCGCTGATGGTGAACCCTGCAGGCACTTGTTCGACCGCCTTATCTTTCGGTTCGCGGGCAAAGTAGTAGCGCGGCTTGCCAGTTTTGGTGACGCCCTTGCACAGGTAGAAGGTGAGTCCTTTGTGATTGGTATGGGTGATCGACAACAGTTTACTCCTCGCCCCCAGCGGTCATTTGCCTTTTGGCAGCGACCGCACCAGAGTGAACTCCCAGTGCGGCAAATTCTCCTGAATGAAATCCCGCATTTCCCCGATCGCCGCTGGCTTGGGTTTCCCCTCGCGCCACTTTTCTAGCGCGATCTCGGCGTAGCCCATGGGGAGATCGGTTGCCCAGTCTTTGAATTCTGATTTGGACTCGTGCTCAAATTCGTACAGTCCTTGCAGTAGTCCCATGCAAAGATATTCGGCTTCGAGAGTCATACCCAGGTTCTGAAAACGGGTGATGTCCTTCAAGTACGGATCGAGCACGCGTTGCATCATTTCGTCGGCAACTTCGCCGGTCTCGACATAGCCGTGACGTGTTTGCCCTGCCCGATCCCACACCTCTTCGACTTCCAGCCCTTCCAACTCGGCGCGTACGTCTTCGGCAATTTCCTCGACATCTTCTGGCGCGTGCGGCGCGTTGCCTTCCAGATATGCTGCGGTGACCTGACGGATACGCGCGGCGAGTGGCTCTTCCTGCGCTAGGAGGCGCAGCACAGCCAGCGCGTCATCCGCCGAGAGTTGGGTGAGGCTATCTGTCTGATTGGGTGGAGTCTTCTTTGATTTCTTCTTCGGCATCGTCCCCTCATCCTACTTCGCGTTTAATTCGCTTTTGGAGTTCCGCGTACTTTGCGCGGAGGAATGTTTCGTGCATCCCCGGTCCGAGACAAGCTTCATAGACTGCTAACGCCAACTCGTATCGTTTGTGCTTCTCTGCCATTTCCGACATCGTCGTGATGCGTTGCCAGTGACGTGTGCCCATCTCCTTTGCCAGGTCAAGAAATCGGTCGAACAGTTGTTGCTGTGTGCAGAGCATGCCGAGCATCGTCAATGCTTTCTCGGTTTGATATTCCACTTCCAGTTCGCGCAACTCGTCCCATTGCGTCCGCAGAATCTGCTCGACGAGCGGTAGGTGCTCAGGGTCAAGCCCTGCGAAGAACACCGGCTGCTCTTGATAGGTGAGACCGTAATCTTCCCAGATCAGCCACTCGATCAAATCTTGGAAAAAGTCGGCGGGCGACATCGCGAGGGCAGCGCGGTCGAGTTTGACGTACTCCTCGAATACCCTGGAGGAGAGATCGCCGATCACACCATACGAGTCGTCCACCATGTTCATCTTTTCGATGATCACGGTGAGAAAGGCGCGATACAGCGCGATCAGTTCTGGAAGTGAGGCGCGTGCAGCTTTCCGATCGACAAACCCACTCAGTTTTCGTTCCAGCGCGAATGATTGGTTCTCGGTGTACCAACCCGATGGCTTGAAGAGGCGCGCCATCGGCTCAGCATAGTGCGCGGGAGAAATCGGAAAACGATCCCAGTTGCCGCGCAACGCGCGCGCCTTGCGCTCTTCTTTGGGCGTGTGGATCATCCAGGGACTTTGCTCCCACTCTGGCGGCGAGTCTTCCAGAATCTTGCGCTTGGCTCTGCGCTTTTCTGATTTCAGCAGGTGGGTTGCATCTTCGCCGAGAACATCTGCGATCGACAGATTGTGTTGGGCAAGCGTCTGACGCAGCAGGCGCAGGTGATTCAAAAGCCCGTCAATCTCACGGTGGACGAAAACGATGCCTTGATCCGGGTGACGCAACTGATTGGCAAACTTATCCCAGTCACCATTGCACTCACTGACGAGGACGACAAGCATCCACACGTCCCAGTAGGTGACCCTGAATAACTTGCGGGCAGAGGGCAGCGGGATTTCTCGATAGAGATCGTTGCCGTGATGGGTGACGGCGCGAGATGGAGTCGTCATATTATCATCCTATGGCATGGGGTGCGTGGCTTTCCTCATCATGCTGTTTGCTGTTTTCCATTCTCGTCATTCTGATTTCCACTCTCAATCGCGTAGTCCTTCGGCAGATTGAGGCGGCGTTTGACGGATTCTACGAGCCCAAATGCCGCGTCACAAACTCCTAATTCGTCATCAGTGAGCAATGGTATAGCCAAGTGCAAAGACTCCTCTGTAAGGAGATACTCCAGTGCTGTAAATACTATTGAGTGCAATTCAACATCGCGGAAGAGCGGAATCAAATGCGGTATTGATTCGACCGCTTTACGCTCGGTTAATACTTCAATGACTTCCTGGCGTAGCGATAAATTATCTCCGCTGAGTGCTGATATAAGAGCGGAAATATCGTTACTGGTCTTGAGGGCTTTGGCGAGTTCAGCATTCAACCAATAATCTACGCTTTCATCTTCCATCATGAAGTCCATGATGTCAATCGGATCCAACGTAATTTCTTCGGTATTGACCGCTACGATTGCCCGCGCCGCAACCCATTTAACCAATTTCACGTCTGGATTCTCATCGTCCTGTAACATGGCGAGGTGAGGCAATGCCGATGCAATTTTCTTTTCGCCCAATGACCATGCGGCTGTGAGTCGAACAATTGGGTCGTTATCTTTGAGCAAAGCAATTAGCATTGAAATGCTCGCATCGCTTCTAAACCGACTGAGTGTCCAGACAATCGCACGACGCGTCTTCTTCTCGCTATCTTCCAAGAGTGGAATGAGATTCGGGACAACCAAATTGCCGTCGAATTCCGCGAGTTTGCGCGCCGACTCAAACTCTCCAAAACCAAGTTCGCCCTTCAGAGATGAAATGAGATAAGGAATAATCGCAGTCGTATTTAGGCGGACTATGCCCTGCATTGCTATATTTCGAATATGATGATCCTGGTCTTGCAGTCCCTGAGCGAGATGAGGCAATGCCGCAACCGATTCCATCTCGGCTAATGCTCTAATCGCTGCCCTTCTTGCGTCTTCAAATTCATCTCGAGTTAATCTGCCAAGTTCAGGAATTGCAGCAGTCGCTTTGAGCTTGCCTAAAGCTTCCGCTACCTCTACGCGCACCCACCAGTTTTCGTCTTCCAACAACAGAATAAGATTCGGTATGGCTGACTGAGCATTAAGTTTAGCCAATACTTCAACTGTTAGGGCTCGGTTTGCCGAGTCACCATCGTCCAGCAGACGGATAATATCTGGAATCGCTGCTTGGGCATTTAGTTGGCCCAAAATATCTGCTACGCTGATACGCAAGATTGATGCATCTTTCAAGAGCGGGATAAGATAGGGAATGGCTGACTTTCCCATGATTTTTGCCAGTGTTTTTGCCGCAGTCGATTGAATACCAGGATATCCAGGTTGCATTAATTCGATGAGGTGTGGAATTGCTGTTTCATCGCTAAATGCCTCTACTGTGAGCGTAGCCCAGATTTTTCTATCTCGGTTCAACCGTGGACGAAGGAAAGGCATGACGTCTTTCGCTTTAAATTTGCCGAGCACCTTGGACGCTGCTTCACTAACATCAGGATCACCGTCATCGAAAAAAGAAATCAGAAAAGGGATCACTTCAGGAGATTTAAAATTTCCAAGAGACCAAACAACTTGTTTCCGAATATTTTCATCTCGATCTTTGGACATTTCTATCAAGTATGGTATAGCAGATTCGTAATCCAGGTAGGATAGTGCATCTATTACTCGGCAACGCACGTTCTTGTTCTCATGTCTCAAAAACGGGATAATCTGTTGCAACGCGATTTCTGAGCCAAATTTGGCTAATGCTTTGCACGCGTGTTCATGTACTGTATGATCGCTGATGACCAACTTCACAATAATCGGAAGGGCAGATACTTCTCTTATTGCACCGAGTGTATCAAGTACACCGTACCCGAATTCCCAATATTCGAGTTCAAGAAGGGCAATCGAATACGCATAGAAGGAACCGACTCTCCAATCTTCCTGTTCTAACAATGGGAGAAGATATGGTGTGGCTACCTTTGTTTTGAGATTGCATAATGCGTTGATTGCCCAAATTTGTTCCCTTCTGAAACGGCTGTGCAGTCTGTGTGCTAGGAGTGCAATAAGGTTTTCCGTTGCCTCGGATTGCACTACACGCGCTCCGCCTACACACCGCGCCGCCAAAAATGGAGCCACCTTCATCACCAACTCCACTAATGGCGTCGCGTCCTCCATTAGCCCCGCTAGCAATACCAGCACCTCGTCCCACGAATAATAGCGTGCGGCTTCGCGCACTTGTGGATCGCTCATGCCAAGTCGGAGCAAGGCAGCGGCGGCAAAATACTCTTGCAGGAGTTGATGCGAGAAACGGAGTGAGCCATCGGCGGATTCATCAAGCAGGGACGCGCTGCGCGCAAAGTAGAGCAAGTCAGCGGGATTGTACGCAACGTCGCGTCCGTTCACGCGCATACTGCCAGTGAGGTGCTTATCCGCCCACTCGCGCGGAACGCTCGTGCCGCGCCCATACTCGCGCTGAATCGTGAATGCCAGGCCGGAGAGGGCGCGGAGTTGAATCTCGGCGTCGAGCCAGCGGTCGGGGTGCGTTTTGCGTTCCCGTTCCATCAGCGCGTTCACGAAACTCTGGAACAACAATCCGCGATTGGGCGGCAGTTCGCCTTGCAACTGATACACCTGTCCAATCATCAGCAGCATATACGGATTGCGTCCAATGTCGAGCAGATCCTTGTGATCGTCGCGCAGCGTTTCAAACAACCGCGTGCCTACATCCGCAAAGTACGCGGTGAGAAAATTTTTCTGCGCGTCCTCATCCAATTCTTGAATCGTCGCCTCGTGTAACAAATCCACCTTGGTCGTGTAATCGAGCGCGCGGCAGGTGAAGATGAAACGATTGCCGCGTTGCGCGTCGCGGAATTGTTCCAAGCGGTGAATTGAATCGCTGTAGTGCGCTTGCGGCATTTCGTTCAGCGCGTCAAAGAGGAGCATCACGCGCCCACCTTCGAGGTATTCGTCCAGATGTGCGGCAAGTTTACGATGCGCGGGGTACGTGTTACCCGACGAGTCCGCTTTGCTTTGCAGGACAAGTTCCGCGCGAAGAAAGCCCAGGATGGGCGATGTGCCATCGTATCGTCCGAGGGAAATCAGGATTGGCAATTGGGTGACTGGGTGATTGGACAATTGCGCGCGCGTCGCGTAATCGAACATCAACCGCCACAGCGTCGTCGTCTTGCCTGCGCCTGGATCGCCAAGCAGTATCAGATCGCCGTGCTTTTCAACCGCGTCGCGTAAATCGTCGTAGTGTTTGGTCTTGGGTTCGCGTTCCTCACGCTCGCGGGGGAATCTTTCGCGCACCAACACGTCAAAACCACGCGGCAAAAATTCAGCAGGCGTCGCTGTGTTAGAGACGAATTGCCGACTCGTCTCTGAGCCATCACGCAACCGTGCAATCGCGGCGAGTGGGGTGTAATGCGTGCCCCAGAATTCGTACTTGCGCACAACCTCGGCAAGGTATGCGCGGTCAAGTTCGTCGCGTTCGGTTTGCGAGAGGCGCGGCAAAACTTGAACGAGTTGGCGCGCCTGGGCGGGCCATTTGCGATAGCCGATAGTTATTTCGTCTCGAATTGCCTCGACAACTTGCGCTTGGAGTTGCTGCGAATCATCGAAGATGGCGTACTTGAACTGATCGTCGGCGCGATATTTGGCAAACAACGCGTCCGCCTTATCTTTGGCGCTTCGTTTGACGAATGCGAGGATCGGACGATGCGCGCCAAGCGCGGTTGCGAATTCTCTTTCGACGGGTTCGCGCTCCTGATCGCCGATAATCAAGACGAAAATGTCCGCTTCGGCAGCGTGACGCAAATAGCCATAGTCGCGCGGTTCGGAGCATGCCGTTTCCAATTCAAATACCCAAGCATACACCAACTGCAAACTCCCAAGCGCGGCTTTCAACGCTTTGCGCTCGCTGGCAAATTCACCAATCGCCGAACTGATGAAGACATCGAGATTGCGGTCCACAACTGTATTGTATCACATATCCAAGCGGAAATAAAAAACCAGCCGAGATGGCTGGCATGGCGTCTTCTCTCATCGCGATTGCTACGGAGGGAATTGTTTCCAGTTCTGCTTTGCTCGACTTACGATTTATTCTGGCTTCCCCAACCCAGGTTCAACCACGCGAATCGCCTCGCTTTCATCGGTGTCGTTGGAAGTGTGATTGAGCGTGGACAATAGCAAGTACATCGCAGGGCGCGGCTCTATCGCGATGATGCAATAGCCCTTCCGCCACGACTGCTCGACAATCGCGTTCACGAGTTTCAACTTCTCCAGATCCGTCGCGCGTTGCCACAACTCTCCGAAACTTTCCAACAAGAGCGCGGCGCGTTCCAGGTCGGGCATTTCGGACTTGGTGGATGGAATCGCCGCAAGTTCGTTCTGGATCCGTTTGCGTTCCACCAGATACTCGCGCTCGCTCAAATCGCCGAGAACGAACAGACGCTTGTTGCGCTCCAACTGACTTTGGAGTCGCGTTCGCGCTTGCTGTGCCTGATCCACTGTCCCGACACTTTCGCCGAGCCGCGCGAGCACTTTGGCTTTCCAATCGGCGGGCAGTTTCACCTTGGATAGAAACGCGCCGATCTGCTCCTCGTAGATGGACGCTTTCACGCTTTGCGGTTCGGGGCAGTATTCGTCATAGTCGGAGGCAGGATCGCGGTAGCGTCGTTCGCCCTTGATCGCATGTCCACGCAACAGCCGACCGCAGGTCACACACAGAACCTTTTTCCGCAACGGGTAGATGCGATCTGCCAATTTCGTCGTCACGCGCTTGACCGCGCGCCGTCTGAGTTGCTCTTGCGCGCGTTCCCAGGTCTCCAGGTCTATCGCCGCTTTGTGCTGACCATGCAACCACTCGCCCTTGTAGTACACTTCACCAAGATAGAAACGGTTCTTGAGGATTGGTAGCACCGTGTCTTCGGAGAACGGGCGCCGTCCCCAGTTGCCCGTCGTGCGGTAGCCCACCGCGTTGACCGCATGCACGATCTCGCGCACCGTCTGCCCTTCGGCGCACAAGCGTATCGCCATCCGATAGCCCTCGATGTTCTGCGGATCGAAGATCGGCACGCCGCCTTGTTCCTTTGGCACGC
>Ga0194125_10002318_pt1 | contig 31609 bp, 17 predicted proteins | sample TA2KigC250mmetaG_FD_148626 | JGI IMG/M metagenome (GOLD analysis project Ga0194125, IMG submission 148626) | Freshwater microbial communities from Lake Tanganyika, Tanzania - TA2015034 Kigoma Deep Cast 250m | ecosystem: Environmental > Aquatic > Freshwater > Lake | place: Tanzania: Lake...
ATGGCAGCGAGCTCCGCGACTCTCAGAAGCACCGCGATGGCGTGAGCGACTTCGCTTCTCATGTTGGCCTGTCTCCCTTCAGCTTGAAGCGGATTGTCGTCGAGTCCTGGACGGTCGTGGAGAAGGCTTTCCAGACGGCAACACCTTGAGGCGGGAAGGCCAGCGCGCGGGAGCCATTCACGCCCCCCTCCACGACTTCGCCAACGTCGAACTTCCCTCGGCCGCCCTCGAAGCTCTCCGAGAAGACGACCTTGCCAGGCGGAGGGAGGAGCAGCCCCGGGGTCAAGAGCGCGCTCTTGCTGGGCGTGGCGACCCTCTTGCCGCCTTTGGGTTTCCCCTGGACCGGTCCGACATACTCGGTCGCCAGGACCACGTCATCGAACCAGACCTCATAGACGCGGTCGGGTTTGGCCGCCTGTTCGGGCACGTAGTAGGAAAGCCAGAATGTGTTGATCTTGAGTTTGTCCGAGGTGCGCCAGCGGATGCCCTTGAAATAGCCGATGAGTTTCCCGTCCACCCAGAAGGCTTGTTCCCCATCGGTGGCCTCGGGGGTCGAGTTGCACTTGACCATCGCCTCGACGCAGTACCACCGGCCCGGCTGGACCGGGTCCTGAGGGGCGTCGAAGTGGTTGCCCCAGAAATGCCTCCAACCGTCCGGCTTCATCTCGTGCCAGTAGGTGTAGAAGTGCCAGACGCCGGGGGGCGGGACCTCGCCCCCCTTGCCCCAGGGCTCGATCCCTGTGCTGAACCCTTGATCGCCGGCGGGCTTCTTTCCCGCACCGCCCCTGGGCCACGGCGTTGGCACCCGGTCAGCGATCAGATTGACGAAATGGCCAACGTATCCGGTTCTCGGGTGGAACTTGACGTAGAACCGGGCGTGGAGCCGGTCCACGCCTTTCGTATGCGTGTAGAGGTGACCGTTCTTGGAGATGTGGAGGGATCGCCGGCCGGGCGAGCTGGCGTGGATGTCTTCCGGGAGGTCCATGTTAGCCGGGTGTAAGACGTCGCCCCAGCGCGCGGCGATCTCCTGGACGCTCCCCGTCTCAAAGTCCTCCACGAAGACCACCTGCGGGTCACGCTCGATACCCTCATCGCCCGGATACTTCGCCGCGAGGCCGGCGCCTTCGGGCACAGAGCCTTGCCCTTGTGGGCCGGCCGCCCTCTCCTGACCGTTCGCCGAGGGGTGCGGGAGCAGCCACACGCCGAGGAGTCCCAATACTGCGACGCCGCAAGCCACGAGGGCCGTCCTTCGACTCGGTTCTCTTCTCATCTCCGGCTTCTCCTTTCTCGTTTCCCGGGGCCACCCTTCACCTGCCAACCTCTGCTCGGCGGTGGGGCACTTCCAGCAGCAGAGTCACCTGCTTTGCGATGAACCCCGCGGTGGCCTTGTAGATGAACTTCACCTCGCTCTCGCCTGCCTTGAGCCACTCGACGGAGACGGGAAACGGCGGGAATTCGTAGTCGCGGCCGTTGCTCGCCCTGGAAATGGGCAGGTCAACTCTGTGCCCGTTCAGGTGAATCTCGCCTTCGCCGGTCTGATCCCAGTCGTTGATGGTGAAGACCAGGCTGGCGGCGCGGATGTCCTTGAGCGGGATGTCGGCGGGGATGGTGAGGGTCATTGTTCCCTCTGTGCGATTGCCGCGCTGTTGTCCCATCAGGTTGACGGGGCCACCGCTCGCCTCAACGCTGCGCTCAACCGTCTCCGGCGGCTCGATCTTCACTGACAAGTCGAAGAGAATCTCCCCCGACTTGGGGGGCAAAGCGGCCCTCTCCAATCTCTCCGCATACCGGCCCTGATAGGGCTGAGGCAACGCGACTGTGGCCGCCCGATCGGTCGCGTTCACCAGGACGAAGCCCTTCTCGAACCGCCGTGTGGCGACGCCGTCGCGGAGTTCGTAGTCGCCTGCCGGCTTGCCGAGGTCAGTGTCAAAGACTGGATACCAGCGGATGCGCTTGTAGTTGGGCACGTAGGAGAAGTAGGCGCGGGTCCCATCCAGGGAGAGAAGGTAGAGGCAGAAACGCACGTTGGCCTCCCGCTGCGACTCGCCGGTCGCCAGGGCAATGGTCACCTTGTCGCGGTTGTTGTAGGCGGCGATGGTGTCAACCGTATTGCGCAACGTCGTCTCGGTGAGTCCCCCCCAGCCGAAGTAGCCCTCCCACATCCCGCCGTCGCAGGCCTCCGCCGCTTGCATTGCGGCCTCAAAGGGCGAGAGGCCCTCAGTCTGGAAGGAGCTCCGCTGCCGCGAGGCGCCGCCGTGCAGGCCGTTGTAGACGACCAGCTTGTCCTTCCCTACTGCCTCCTTGATGGCTGCCAAGAGGGCTCGTCCGCCTTCCTGCCATCGCGCGTTGGTCATCCCTGCCGGGAAGCCAGAGTACTTGTCCTTGCGGCGGAAGCCCAGCTCCAGGGCGAAGTTGTCGAGAAACACGCCGTCGTAGCCGGCGGCGACGATCTCTTTCGCCTTCCCCGCCAAGTAGCGCTGGAGTTGCGGATTCGTGCGGTCCACGGCGTAGCGCTCGCGGTAGCCATCATGCAGGTAGCAGAGGATGCGCTGCCCCTTGTCGTCGTGAAGAAACCAATCCTCCTTGCGGTTGACCTCGGGCCACTCCGCTGTCATGCTCGGCCTGTCCAGGTGCTTGCCGCCGTCCTTGCCATCGAAGTCCAGGGTGTTCAGGTAGCCGAGGCAGAGCGCCTTCGGGTTCGCCTCCCGGACCGCCCGGGGCACCGTCAACTGGATGCTGGCCGAGAAGAGCATCATGTCCACCCGCTTCGCGGCTTCCACCATCCACTCGGTCTCCACTCGCCCGTAGTGGAGCGAGAGGAACTTGCCAGTGCGAGGGGGTTCCGGCGGGTGTCCCCTGGCTTCCCTTTCCGCGCCCAGGGCGGAGCCAACGAACGCAATGGCCACCAGGAGTTGAGCCAAGACCGCGCATGTTCTCATTGTCAGCCTCCTTCCACTGTGTCCCGATGCACGGCGACGAGACCCGATCCGAAACGTGCACCCGGCATTTCCGAGTCTCCTCTCCCGGGGATCTACCCCGACTGCCTGATGACCAGCTCTGTCGGGAGCACCACACGGCGTGGTGCAGTTCCCTTCTCGATCTCCTCAAGAAGCAGCTCGGCGGCCTTCACGCCCATCTCGAAGTTCGGATCGCGGATCGTGGTCAGAAAAGGCTCGTCAAAGGGCGGCACGCCCATTCCGTCGACGTCGTCGAAGCCGACGACAGCCACATCTTCGGGCACGCGCCGCCCCGCTTCGCGCAGCGCGTCAATCACCCCCGCAGCCTTGAAGTCGCTGGCCGCCTGGACCGCCGTAAAGGCCACACTCGACGCCAGCAACTCCCTGGCCATCTCGCGGCCATGGGTGCGGGCGGCGGACAGGTAAGGGTCTCGCACGGGCCGCCGGAGGACCAGCCGGCGGTCGATCGCGATCCCGGCTTCCTTCATCGCGCGGCGATAGCCTTCCCAGCGCTCGGGGGTGTCCGGCGTGGCAATGAAGGCGATCCGCGAATGCCCCTGCGCGATCAGCCGATTCAGCGACGCCGCCACCCCGCCCGCGCGGTCGGACAGGACGCAGCTCACCGAGCCGCCGCAGGCCCGGAAGACATCCGCGTCAATCACCACCGCAGGCACCCGCGCGTGCCGCAGCGCAGCGGCCACCTGAGGCGACGGAGCGTGGTAGTTGAATACGAGGCCGTCCACGCGGCGCTGCCGGCAGGCCTTCTCCTGCGCCGCCTCCGGGGCGCCCGGGTCGAGATGCAGCAGGCTCAGCAAGTAGCCGCGCGCGTCCAGCGTTTGCTCCAGCCCATACAGCCGGAAGCGCGCGAATGGCAACTCGAATGCCGTCCGGGTTCCCGCCGGTTCGGGCAGCACGTAGGCGACGTTGAACCTGCGGCCCGTCCGCAGCGCGCGGGCCGGACGGTTCGGCGTATACCCCAGCTCCTTGGCGCATCTGAGGATCCGCTGGCGTTTCTCCTCACTGACTCCCCGTGAGCGGTCATCATTGAGCACCCGCGCAACCGTAGAGACGTGTGCGCCTGCCTTCCCCGCAATGTCTCTCAAGGTAACCACCATCTGCCACGGCCTCCTTTGTCCAGAGAATGGCAAGCCAAACGTTTGGCGCACTTGATTCTAGCGAACCCGTGAAGGGGAATCAAGCAGAATCGTGACCGGAGCGGCAATGCCTGGGCCGCTCGACCGGGGCACTGCGCGCAAAACGGCCTCACGCGAGCCGTGTCCTTCAACTGCTTCTTGCCTTTACAATGTTTTACACACTTGGACGTTGCGGCCCCTTGACAGGGGCGGGTGGGGATGGTAGCATTAGTTGACGGCGGACATCAACTTGGGCTCTTGGTAGCATCTCCGCCACTCTGTGGAGCCTTTCGCAACCCCACACTGCGAATGGAGGAAGAAGTGAGACGGAACCGAACAACATGCCTCACGAATTCGGGGGCTGCGCGGACTGGGGCCGGTCTGCCCTGCCGCGGCAACGTGCGGACGATGCGCGAGGTCAATGACCTGCTGGTGCTGAATTGCTTGCGGGAACGCCAGCCCATTGCGAACATTGACATCGCCCGGGAGCTCGGGATGGAGCCAGCAACCGTCTGCAAGGTGGTGCAAAGGCTCTCCGAGGCGGGGTTTGTTCGAGAGGGTGATGCGGGGCAAGCCGGGCCTCGTGGCGGACGCAGGCCCCGCCTGCTCCATCTGGAGGAGCGCGCCAGGCTCATCATTGGGATCGACGTGGGCTGCCCAGGCAGCCGCGGCATCGTCATAGACCTGGGGGGCAATGTGCTCTATCGGGTCTCGGAGGCGGCAGTTGCTGACCCGGCCGAGGGGGTGCTGAGCATCGTCGGGCAGCTACTGGCCCGCCTGTCCAGGAAGGAACGAGAGAAGGTCGCTGGGGTGGGGATCGGGGCGATGGACGCCGTGTATGAGGCAGGGGTGATGCTTGCTCCCGGCGGCCGGGTGCCCATCGCGGAGATGGTGTCGGGGCGCTTCGGCGTGGAGGCATTCGTGGACGAGAACACGAATGCCTTTGCGATGGCGGAAAAGCACTTCGGTTTCGGTCGCGGCGCCTCCTCGTTCCTGTGCCTATGGTATCGTCACGGCGTGGGCCATGCCTTGGTGATTGACGGCAAGCTCTTCCGCGGCGCCCAGGGCGCGTTCGGCGAGACGCGTCACTACCTTGTGCCCGGGCGCGCCGAGAACCGGCCCGACGACCCGCTGAGCGCCGTGGAGGTGCGTCCGCAGGCCATCGTGGATCTCGCGGCCCGCCTGGGGCCGGAGGCGGGCCCGTTTCTCGTAGCTGCGCGCCGACAGGAAGAGCCGGAAGCGATCATCGGCGCTGTTACCGAAGGGATTCGGGCGCAGGACCCCGCGACGATAAGGGCCGTGGAGGCCATCGCGCGGGCCATGAGCGTCAGTGTGTCGCTGCTCGCCGACCTTCTCGACCCGGAGATGCTCATCATCGGAGGCCCCGTGACTCAGTGGGGGACGCCGATGCTGGAGCTCTTGCGGCACAATGTTGGCGAGCTGGCGGACACGACCTGCGCGCGGAAGAGTCCGGCGAGGCTGGAGTTCACCCGTCTGGGCGACGACGTCATCGCCTTCGGCGGCGCGGCACTGGTCATGGACCCCCTCTTCGAGCGCGTGGGCATCACCGTGGCGCGCTGAAGGAGGCTATGGACATGCGCAAGACGGGTCCTGAAAGGCGTAATCTGAGCGCGGCTGCGGCGTCGGTGAACATCACTCCCGCGGTAGGCTGTCTGATGGCCGGCTATGGGGCGCGCGACAAGTGCTCGGGCGCGGTCGAGGACGAGCTGTGGGCCAAGGTGCTGGTGCTCGACGATAGCGAGACGCGGGCGGCAATTGTTGCGGCGGACCTCATCGCGCTCCCGCGAGCGCTGGCCGACAGGCTCCGCGGGGACATCGAACGGCGAGCCGGGGTGCAGGCGTCCAACTGCTTCGTGTGCGCGTCGCACACACACTTCGGGCCGGTGGTGGAGGACGCCTACTACCTCGGCGGCGGGCTCGACGGCCGGCCGGACGCCGAGTGGCTGGAGGTCCTCGTGCGGAAGGTCGGGGGCGCAGCCGAGATGGCCGCGGGGCGACTCGCCCCGGCGCGCGTCGGCGCCGGGTCCGCGACTGCGGGCCACCTGGCCTACAACCGGCGCACGCTCCGCGCCGACGGGAAGGTGGAGATGAGCTGGACCCTCCCGCCCCTCGAGACCGGGCTGGCGTTCGGCCCGAAGGACCCGCAAGTTGGCGTGGTGAAGATCGAATCGAAGAGTGGGGAACCGATCGCTGTCCTGCTCAACTTCGCCTGCCACGCTGTGTGCGGCGGGGTGGACTTCTACGCCATCTCAGCCGACTACCCTGGCCATGCCGTGCGGATAGTTGAGGAGCGCAGGAGCGGCAAGTGCCTCTTCCTGCCTGGGGCGGGGGGCAACATCGTGCCGCTGGAGCGCGGCGGCAGGTCGAGGAGGCGGATCGGAGAAGCGCTCGGGGCCGCCGCGCTCTCGATCCTGGACTTCATCCCTACGCACTCGACTGCCCGGCTTCGCGCGGCGACGGTCCCCTTCGACTTACCCCTCAAGAAGCTGCCGTCGCTAGCAGAAGCGAATGAGCAGGTCGAGTCCTTGCGGCAGAAGGCTCGGGCCGCACCCGACGGGAAGGCGGTGTTCGACCCATCGGAGCTTCTGCGGGCAAGGCACCTCAGGCACCTTGCCGAGCGCTTCGGTGGACGCGAGAGTTACCGAGCCGAGACGACGGCGCTCGCCATCGGCGACGCCGTGCTCGTGGGGCTTCCAGGCGAGGTCCTCTGCGAGATGGGCATGGCGATCAAGAGCGCCTTCTCCGCCGACAGTTGCTTCGTTGCGAGCCTCGTCAACGACTGCCCCGGCTACATCCCGAACGACCTTGCCTACGAGCAGGGTGGCTACGAGCCGGAGTGGACGCCGTTCGCCCGCGGCTCTGAGGGAGCCATTGTGGCCGCCGGCGTCGAGGCCGCGCGAGCAGCGCTTGGCCGATGGTGAGCAGGAGCCTGTCATGAAGAAGACTGCTTTCCTGGTGCTTCTCCTTCCGTGCGCGCTGGGCGCCACGGCCCCTGCTCCTGGGCCGCGCGGACCAGTCGGGCCTGATGTGCCGCTCAGCGATCCGGAGAAGGAGCGGTTTGCCCGGCGCCTCGGGGCCGAGGGGCGGACGGCTGCCAAGGTCCAGGCGGCGTGTGAGCGCGCCGCCAAGGGGGGCGTCGGCGTGGTGCTCCTGCCCGCGGGGGAGTATCTCTTCGAGGCGACGGTGCGCGTGCCGGGCGGGCTGACCCTCCTGGGCGAAGGCTCCAAGTCGCTAATCAAGACGAAGGGCAAGGAGACGCACCTCTTCAGCGTGGAGGGCGACCGGGTGCGCTTCACGCGTCTGAGCCTGCACGGGGCCGACGCCACTCCCAGCGCGGCCAACGACTCGTATGGCATCGAGGCATTCGGGAAACGCGACGTGCGGGTTGACCACTGCGAGCTGCTGGGCTTCTCCTACGCCACCAGCTTCGGCAGCGAGGCCACGGCACAGGTTGACCACTGCGCCATCCACCACAACCTGCGCGACGGCCTCGGCTACGGGGTCGCCATCTACTCGGGCGCCTGCGTGCTGGTGAGCGACAACGACTTCAGCCAGAACCGCCATTCGCTGGCGTCGAATGGGGCGCTCGACTGGAGCAGCCCGAAGCGCCTGGGGCGATACGTCCACAAGCCGGGCGTCCGCAAGACCCATTGGGAGTTCGTCCACAACCGCGTCGGCAGCAATGACCTCTCTGTCTACGAGCTGTGCGCGGTGGACACCCATCCGGGCATGGACGGCACGTTCGTGGTTGAGAACAACGTCTTCAACAGCCTCCGCCACGCGATCGGCATTCGGGACGGCGCAGGGCTCATCAGAGGCAACGTGTTCCGCAACTTGCGCGGGAAGCCCTTCCGGCCGTTCATCGCCATCTCGATCGGTTCTGGGACCCACAACAGGATACCCGTGGAGGGGTGCATGCCGCGCGACATCGAGGTGGCCGAGAACAGCTTCCTGAGCACGGCCGGCGAGGGCTTCCTGGATGGCCTCATCCCTGGCTCCGCGCCGGCCGGCAGGGCTGCGAAGTACGTGGTGGGGGAAGCGGAGAACATCACGGTCGAGGGCAAGCTGGTCCCGCAGACGCGCAAGGAGCGAGGCGGGCGCACGCCCATACCGCGGCTTCAGGAGATGGGCGATGACGGCATCCTCAAGCTTCGTGAGTCGCGCCCCGAGGCGCCCGCGAAAGGGGGCGGACAGTGAGAGCAAGACGGTTTGGAGCAGCGCTGCTCCTGACGCTGGGGATGACCCAAGCGGCCATCGCTGGAGAGCAGGAGACATTGACGTTCCGGGCGGGCGAAGGCGTGCCGCCGGGCGCGTTCGAGGACGTGAACGTCTGCCAGAGCAAGAAGGCCGATGCCATCGAGCGCTTCTGGACCCGCCGCCAGCCCAACGCCGCCGTTGACCGCCGCTGGGACGGCACGAGCGATTCGTTCTATCTCATTCGCCTGCCCGCGCTCATCGGGACCCGGCGCGGCCAGGTGCCGCCCGACCCCAACGTGGTGGTGAAGGGGGTGCTGCGCCTGGTGCGCATCCCAACGCCTGGCTACTTCCCCGAGGGCTGGCAGCCCTCCGAGAAGCAAAAGGTCGCCTTCACGGTCTATCGCTTGACCGATCCCGATGGCTTCGGCCCTTGGCGCATGCCGACCGAGGCGGAGTGCCCGCCGAAGTCGCGGACGCCCTTCGTCGGCGTCTGTGGCGCCTTCCGCGACTGCCGGTCGAGCTTCTATGACCCGCGCAAGTCGCTCCTCGTCCCCGCGGGGAGGCCGTGGCGAAGAGAGGTCGCCGCCGGCCTCGACGCCGGCGTGCTCGCTGAGGACTCCACCCTGCCCTACAGCGCGACGAGCCTCGTCTACGAGTTCGACGTCACCAAGAGCCTGAAGGCCTGGGCCGCGGGGGAGCCGAACGACGGCTGGGCCGTGCAGGTCAGCCGCGACACCAACGTGAGCGGGCGAAACGACTTCCTGTTCCACACCTCCGTCGCCGAACAGAAGGAGAACCGGCTTTTGCTCACCGTGATCGTGACGCAGCGTGCCGTGGATGCCCGCTGGAAGGCCCAGAGCCACGTCAAGCACCCCTTCTACCGCACCCGCGAGGAGATCGCTGCGGCGATGGAGAGAATCGCAAAGTACGAGTGGGCGAAGAAGGCGGCGGAGCCCATCCTCAGCGCCGCCGACAAGTGGGCGAAGATGAAGCCCAACGAGTTGGAGGCCATGATCCCGTCGCCGGACGACGCCCGGCACGACATCAGCGCGGAAGTCTGGAACTACGGCGGCCTCTTCCACACCGCGCCTATTGCCTATGTGCTCAGCGGCGACAAGCGGTACGCGCGGCCGGTCGCCCTGGCTCTCGTGCGCGTCGCGCAGGCCTGGCGCCACTGGCCCATCGTGGGCGAGGACGGCACCGCGGGGACCGCCGGCCCCGGCCCGAACCTCAAAGGCCCGCCCCATGCGCCCGCAGCCTACCGCATGGGCGGCAAGTGGAACGACCAGAAGCTCCTCCTCTTCGGCGGGATCGCCTACGACCTCATCTACGACAGCGGCGCCTTCGAAGAGATCGGCCAGGAGGAGCGCTTCGATGCCAAGGGCCTCGTCGAGCAGGAGCTCTTCCGTGAGGGCGCGCGCTTCATGCTCGACCATCAGATCGGCTACGGGAACTTCGACGGCTACTTCGTCGGGGCAATCGTCCTCGCCTCGCTCAACGCGGGCGACCCCGACCTCGTCCACCGGTCGGTCGAGGTCTTCGAGCGGCTGCTCACCAACTCGTTCTTCCGCGACGGGATGTGGTTCGAGCGCTGCGGCTATCACGGGCAGACGTGCAACTTCTGGCGGGCGCCCGAGGCGCTGCGCGGCTACAGCGACCCGCCAGCCTACGCCCCGCCGAAGGGCTCCGCGCGCTTCAAGAACCTCGACCCCTACGCGCGGTGGCCCGAGCTGCGGGCCATCTACCGCGCGCCCCTCGCCCTCGTGTATCCCGACAAGGATTGCCTCTACGTCAACGACACCTCGACGGGGGAGTTCTGGGACGACTCGCTCCATCGCCTCCTCGCAGCGCGCTATGGCGACAAGGATTTCAGCCAGGTGGCCGAGAACGACCTCTTCCTCGGCGAAGGCGGCAAGAAGGCGCCCGCGGGCATCATCTCAGAGGTCACTCGAAGCGTCCTCCTGCCGGAAGCCGGCCTTGCCACGCTGCGGGCCGAGAACGGCCAAACCGCCACGATGCTCACGTATGGCGACGCGGCGACCTCGCACGACCACACGGATGGCCTGAGCCTGGGCATCTTCGGCGAGGGCCGCGAGCTGGCCGCCGACCTCGGCTACACACACACCTATCTCCGCTTCTCCTGGCCGGCCACCACCGCCGCGCACAACACCGTGCTGATTGACGGGAAGCTCCAGGAGGCGGGCCGCGGCGACCTGGTCTTCTACTGCCCTGACGCGCCCGCCGGCCCCTCCATACAAGCTGTCGAGGCCACCATGCCTCGCGCCTATCCCGCTGCGAAGCTCTACAGCCGCTGCGTTGCATTGATCGCTCCGGCGGCCGGCAGTGCCTATCTCGTGGACTTCTTCAGGGTGGAGGGCGGGCGCAGACACGACTTCATGTTCCACGGCCCGCCCACACATGAGCAGAAACTCCTGGCCGAGGGGGTGGAGGTGAGGCCCCAGGCGGGGACGCTTGCCGGCGAGACCGTCCCGTACGCAGGCGGCCGCAAGAGCACCGGCTCCGAGTACGAGCGCAAGGACTGGTACAGCTACGTCACGGACATTCGTCGCGGCCCGATCACAGGCCACGCGCTCTGCCGCTGGGAGCATGACGACGGCAGTGGAATTGGGTTGGCTGGCAGGTTCTTCCCCGATCCCGGCGCCGAGCTTTTCGTCGGCACCGCGCCAAACCTCCGCCTCGACGACGGGCAGAAAAGCAACTACCGCGACCGGGCAGCCATTGACCGGAACCGCATGCCCCTCGTCTGCATCCGGCGGAATTCTCAGGGCGACCAGCCTCTCTCCTCGACGTTCGTCTCCGTGCTTGAGCCTTACCGAGGCAAGCCGCATATCCAGGAGGCCAAGCGGCTCGACCTCGGCCAAGGGATCGCCGGCGTCAAGGTGCTGGCCGACGGCTCGACACAATACGTCTTCAACGGTTCCGACGGGCGCGGGGGCCAACTGGGCGCGGGCGAGGCCGAAGGAATCAGGTTCAGCGGCCAGTTCGGCGTCGCCTCGCTCAAAGGGAACGATGTCGAGATGCTCTGCCTCGTGGGCGGCGGCGAACTGAGCGGCCCGGGATGGGGCGTCACGCACCCTGGGAACATCGCCGCCAAGGTGGCTGCCCTCCATGGCGACCTCACCGGCGAGAAAGACAACGTCCTCGTTCTTGCGCCGGGGGCGCCCATCATCGCCGATGCGTTCCAGGGGCAAGTGGCCCTCCTGCGACACCGCGATGGCACAGCCAGCGCCTACGAAATCACCGGTGTCGAGTCTAAGGGTGGCACCACTTCGCTCAAGCTCGCCGGCACCAGGGCGTTCCTCCTCAGCCGCTTCCTCGTGGACAGGGTGGCCGGCAACATGCTCCACACCCCGCACCCGCTGCGGCAGTCAGGCGACGGCTGGTTCGCCGGCAAGTGGCTGACCTCGGGCGGGAAAACCTCCCGGATCAAGAGCGTCAAGTCCGATGGGCCGGAGAACATCTACTGCCGCGGCTTCCTGGTGGAGGTCGAGCCCGAGGACGGCCAGATGCAGATCAAGCCCGGCGATGAATGCCTCGTTCACGCGGCCCGGCCCGGCGACGAACTCGTGTTGACCCATCGAACATTCGTCAAGAAGCAAGCTCCGGGGCGTTACGCCATCACCACGACCGCCAAGGCAAGGCTGACCCTCCACGCTCTGGCCTTCGAGCTCGACGCCGCGCAACTCAAGGCCGGGCAGACCACTATCGAGCTGAAGGAGAACTGACGTGCGGGCACGACCGACTACCGGGGCAGCATGGATCGTGCGTCTGACAGGGGCGCTGGGTTGCCTGGTGAGTGGCTCGGTTGCCCAGGCGCTCAGCCTGGCCGCCGACGGCAGGAGCGACTACCGCATCGTCACACCCGACGGCCCGACGGCACAGGAGCAGTTTGCCGCCGCAGAGCTGCGGAAGTACCTCGCGCTCATCTCCGGCACGGAGCTGATGGTGGAAACCGAGGGGAAGGCGACAGGGCGCAAGATCGGCGTCGCCGTGGCTGGACGCCTCAAGGCGGCCGCAAAGGTCGAGTTCGCAAAAGGCGAAGCGGACCTCGACGCCTTCGCCATCGAGACGAGCGGCGATGACCTGCTCCTCATCGGCAGCAACAAGCGGGCAGTCATCTACGCGGTCTACACGCTCCTGGAGAAGCACCTGGGCTGCCGCTGGCTGACCTTCGGCGAGCATGTGCGGCCCGGCAGCGGCTTCATCGAGGAGTTCGTTCCAAAGAGGCCGACCATCGAGCTTCCCGAGCTGCACGAGCGCCACAAGGCCAGCCTGAAGCTCCGCGGCTTCATCGCCGCCGCCTGGTTCGGCAACACTCCCGTCCAGATGGTGGATTGGGCGGCGAAGCAGAAGCTCAACTACTTCCTCTTCCAGGCCGCCGGCTACGAAGAGGCGACGGAGTGGAATGACCTGATTGTGAAAAAAGAGCTCCTCCCGCGCGGTTTCATCCTCTCGGTTGGCCACCACTCCTTCTACACATTCCTGTCGCCCGACAAGTATTTCAAGGACCACCCCGAGTGGTTCGCGCTCGTCGGCGGCAAGCGGACGCCGGGCGGAAGGCTCCACGGCCAGTTCTGCCTCAGCAACCCCGAGGCGGCGAAGACCTACTGCGAGAACGTCCTGGCCTTCATTACCAAACACCCCGAGGTGGACATCTTCGCTCTCTATCCCAACGACGGCTACGGCTGGTGCGAGTGCGAGAATTGCCGCACCGGGGTGAAGTGGGAGGAGCGTCCGCAATACGAGGCGACCCAGGACCTGTACCTGAAACTCATCAACCCCCTCGTCCCAGAGGTCAAGGGGCGTTTCCCGGGCAAGCGGCTAAGCATCGCCGCCTACGTCAACTACACCCAGCCGCCACAGAAGGAGCGGCCCGCTCCGGGGCTCGACGTCACCTACGCCTTCTTCACCCGCAACTGGTTCACCGACCCGATCGGCAACGCGGATGGCCCGGTGGCGAAGGGGCCGTATGCCTTCGACATCGCCCGCAAGCACCTCGCGCGGTGGGTCGAATTGACCAAGGACGGCGGCGGGAACGTCATGATGTACGAGTACTACACTGGCCGCAGCGCCTGGCACGGGAGGCCCTACCCGCTCATGCACCTCATCCCGCAGGAGCTTGCCTACCACGAGAAGACCGGCCTGGCCGGCTGCGCGGTCCAGGCCCACTGGAACAGCCGCAAGACCGACCACGCGAACCTCTACGTCTTCGCCAAGGCCGCCTGGGACACCAAGCTCGACGTGGACGCGACGATGGCCGACTACTATAATCAGCGATATGGCAAGGCGGCGCCCGCCATGACGAAGTACTTCGCCCAAATGGAAGAGAATGCCCGCCATCTCCAGAAATACTTCGTCCGCGGCGCCGAGGCCATCGCCCGACGGGACAAGGGCCTTACCGATTGCGCACAGTTTCTCGAAGAAGCCAAGGGGCTGGCAGACACCGACGCCGCGAAGAAGCTCATCACAGAGGAGCACGGCCTGTTCGAGGCGTACCGGAAGTTCCAGTTCGCGAAATGAGGGAGCGCGAGCATGAGCCAACTGGTCTCCACCATCCTCGGCGTTTCGGGCAGTCCGCGGCGGGGCGGGAACACGGACTTGCTGGTGCGCGAGGCGCTGCGGTTGCTAGCGGAGCGCACGGACGCGGCAACCGGGTTCTTGCGCGTGGCCGACCTGCGCATCGAGGCGTGCCGCGGGTGCCGGGCCTGCATGAAGCTCGGACACTGCGCCATACAGGATGACGACTTCGAGGCGCTCATGGCCCGCTTGCGGGCGGCCGACCTGCTTGTGCTCGGCGCCCCGGTTTACTGGCTCGGGCCGCCCGGCGTGATGAAGAACTTCATTGACCGCACGCACGGCTACTACCGGGACCACACGCTCCTGCGCGGCAAGCGGGCGGTGCTCATCAGCGTGGCGACCGAAAGCGGCTTCGAGCCCCACGAGGCCGTCATGGCCTCCTGGCTGCGCGTCTACGGTGCCCGCATCCTCGGCAGCATCCGCGTCCTCTCCTGTGAGAAAGGCGAGGTCCTCCAGCGGCCCGAAGAGTTCAGCAAGGTGCGGCAGCTGGTGGACAGCCTTGTCCTGTAGGCAGCAGGCCCCAGGGGGTGTTTCGAAGATGGCAACGAGGACCCTAGGCGTGATCCTGCTGGGAGGGATCGGCTTGGCGCTCGCGGCTCGGGCAACCCGCCATGTCCATGCTGGCGAGCCGGCGAAAGCGGTGCCCCATCCGCGCCTCTTGTTCGCTGCTGAAGACCTCGCGGGGCTTCGGATGCGGGCAGAGGATACCAGCGCGGACGACCTGGGCCTGTCTGGCGCTCTGCTGTGGAAGAACGTGCTGAAGGCGGCTGAGGCGGCCCTCGGCAAGCCCGTCGCGCCGAAGTTCGAGGAATACGCCGCGCGGGCCACGGCCCGGCGCTGGGCGCCTCTCGCGCTCGCCTATGCCGTGACCGGCGAGGGGAAGTACCTGGAGCAGCTTCGCGCGGACCTCCGCACCGTCCTGGCGTGGGACACCTGGGGTCCCGTGGGCCAGTTCTCCCCCTACACGCTCACGATCGGTGTCACACTGACCCTGGACGCGGCCTGGGACAAGCTGCCGGAGGAAGAGAGAAAGGCCGCCTGTGGTACGCTGGTCAAGAAGGGCTTGCTCCCGCTCTACGAGGCGGGCAAGGGGAGGAAGTTCGCCGAACCGAACAGCAATGGCCGCATCTTCTACTACGCCGCGCTGGGACTCGGCGCGATGCTCCTGCTCGGGGAGAAGGAATACCCGGACGCCGAGCGCTGGGCCGACGAAGCATGTGAGTCGCTCAAGACCATTCTCGACAAGAGCGACCCCGACGGGAGCTGGGCGGAAGGCATCGGCTACGGGTCCGAGGCATTCGATGGGATGTGGGGGTTGGCCCTGCTCGACGCACTCAAGCGGCTGCGCGGCGTTGACCTCTTCGCCCACCCGTTTATGAAGAACCTACCGCACTTCGCCCTGCACACGATGCGGCCCGGGGGAAGAGGCGGCGTGGGCTTCAACGACACCTGGCAGCAGAATGGCTTCCACCTGGTGGCCCTGCGCGCGGCAGCAGAATACGCCATGCCTCAATGCGCGTGGTACCTCAAGGAAATTGCGTACAAGGGCGGTTCGGCGGAGGAAGGCGTTCCCGCCGTCAATGCCTTCCTTCAATATCGTCCGGGCCTCAAGCCCCGGTCGCCCGAGGGCACCCTCCCGCTGTCTCGCCATTTCCGTGGACTCGGCTGGGTGACCTGTCGGACGAGTTGGGATGACCCCGACGGCATCCTGTTCGCCATGCAGACTGAGCCGCTCGGCCACTACCACGAGCACAACGCCATGAACCACTTCGAGATTCACGGCTACGGCTCGCGCCTGGCGACCTCTCCCGGCTACCACCACCGCCGCGCCTGGCGGGCCACCTATGGCCACAACCTCCTCTGGGTGGACGGCAAGGGACAGAACAACTCCATGATTGGCAAGAGCGGCGGGAACATCGTGGAGTTCACAGAGTCGCCCTTCTTCGACTACGTGGTCGGCGAAGCACACCCCTACGGCACCCCGAAAGACCCCCTGATTGAGACCTGGCGGCGGCACGTCGTCTTCGCCAAGCCCGACTATCTCGTGATCTTCGACGACGTGAAAGCCACGGGGGAGACGCCGCGCGAGTATAGGTGGATCCTCAACGTCACCTGCGCCCACGCAATTGGCCAAAAGGGCGAGTTCAGGGTCAGCGGCGACACCGTCCTGGCGCTCCCTCATCTGGACCCCGCGGGGCAGCTCTTCGGAAAGGTCATGCTACCGACCGACTTTGCTGCCGAGACCGCCATGTGGGACGAGAAGGAGTTCAAGGAGACCTACGGCCCATACTACGCGCTAACGCCGAAGCAGAAGTGCGCCTGGGAACGCTTCCTGGTCGTGCTCTACCCGCAGCCGCGCGGCGCGCCCGAGCCGCGCATCGAGCGGTTCGACGCCCAGGGCGGCCAGGGCTTTGAGGTTGCCGTGCCCGACGGGAGGAACCTCCACCTCTACCGGCTGGAGGGCGACCGTGTGAAGGGCCGGGGCCTGGAAACCGACGGCCTCTCCTGCCTGCTGGGCCTCGCCGCGGATAGGAACTGGGGCTCTTATGCTCTTTGCGATGGGAGAGAGTTGCGGCGCGAGGGCAAGCTCCTGATCTCCTGCGACCAAACTGCCACCGCAGCCTTTGCCAAGTGGACGAAGTACAAGCGAGGTGCCGACCGTCTCCCGCTCAAGGCCACCGAGCACGACGCGCTCCACGGAGTGGCCAACATGGGAAGCGACACGAAACTCGGGTTTCTTACCTCGCGTCCTCCCGAATCCGTTCTCGTTGACGGGGTAGAAGTCAAGGACGCGGCTTTTGACCAGGCCACGGGGCTGCTGTCGCTCTACCTCCGTGCTGGGACGCACCAAATCGCCGTTCACCTTAGGCCGTGACGCCCGAGAACTAGGCCAGGAGGAAGTGCAATGGTCATAGACTGCCACGCGCACCTGGAGCACCACAGCAAGCCTACCTGGGCGGAGGACGACCGCAAGCTCATCGAGGCGGCAGACAAGCTGGGCATTGACCAGCTCTGCTGCTCGATCCTCACGCCGCAGCGCCCGTCGAACCCCGAGAGCTTCCGCGAGTGCAACCAGTGGGTCGCCGAGGCAAGGGAGCGCTTCCCCGGCCGGGTGCCGGCCTACTGCTACGTGAACCCGGGCTATCCGCGGGAGGCGCTCGACGAGATTCGCCGCTGCGTCGAGGAGCGCGGGTTCGTCGGCGTCAAGCTCTACAATGAGTACCGCTGCAACGAGCCGGTCGTTTTCCCCGTGGTCGAGCTGGCGATCGAGCTTCGCGTGCCGATTCTCCAACACGCGGGGCACGCCCACTACTTCGTGAAGGAGCAGCCGCGCCTCTCCGACGCGGGCATGGTGGCGGAGCTCGCGCGCCGCTACCCCGAGGCCGCGCTCATCTGCGCCCACGTGTGCGGCGGGGGCGATTGGGAGTGGACGATCAAGGCGCTGCGAGGCGCGCCCAACGTATACCTCGACACCAGCGGCAGCGTTACCGACGAAGGGGTGATCGAGGCCGCGGTGCGCACCCTCGGCGCGGAGCGGCTCGTCTTCGGCTGCGACATGTCCATGACCGCCAGCATGGGCCGCATCCGAAGCGCCGACATCCCCACGCAGATGAAGGACTTGATCCTGGGCGAGAACCTCCGGCGGCTCCTCCATCGAGGAGAGAAGCATGGTGATTGACGTCAACGCCTACCTCGGCGAATTCGCCTTCCGGCGCCTACATCACAACACGGCGGACGGCTTGCTCAGGCTCATGGACCGGCACGGGATTGACAAGGCGTGCGTGTCGAGCGCCAACGCGATCACCTACCGCAATTGCCAGCCTGCGAACAAGGACCTCGCGGAGGCGACCAGGGGCCACCGCGGCCGCTTGATCCCCTTCGCCGTCGTCAACCCGACGTATGCCGACTGGCAGCACGACCTGCGCATGTGCCACGACGACTTCGGGATGGTGGGCATCCGCATGTACCCCGGGTGGCACGGCTATGCCCCGCGCGACGGGTGCGCGCGAGAACTGGCCCAGGCCGCGACGGAGCTTGGCATGATTGTCTCGATCCCCATCCGAGTCGAGGACCCGCGCGAGCGGCACTGGCTGGTGGACGTGCCCGACGTGTCGCTGGATGCCGTGGCCGACCTGATGCGCGCCTGCCCCAATGCGCGGTTCATGATCCTCGAGGGCATCGGGTTCCCCAACAGCCCGCTCGGGCAGGCCGGGGGCGAGTGGCCCTGCGAGTATCTCATCGAAATCTCGCGCCTTAGCGCGCTCCTAAAGGCCGAGATGCGGCAGCTCATCGAGGCCGTTGGTGCGCAACGACTGGCCTTCGGCTCGGGGATGCCATTCAAGTATCCCGCTCCTGCCCTCCTGAAGCTCGAAGTGCTCGATGCCAGCGATGAGCAGAAGGACGCCATCCGCTGGAGAAATGCCGAGCAGATGCTGGAGTCCAGGGGTGCGCGATGATGAATCACCCGCTCCTCTTTTTCTTGGTTCTCACGATGTCCTCCTCCTTCGCAGAGAGCGTTGCAGCGGATACCTGGGTCTCTGCCCACTGGCCACTGAACGGGGGAAAGGGAGATGTGGCCTCCGACCAGAGCGGCCACGGGAACCACGGGAAGGTCCGCGGGGCGGCTTGGGTGCAGACCGACCGCGGCGCGGCGCTGCGTTTCAACGCGAGCGAGAAGAGCCACGTCGAAGTCCCCAACTCGCCCAGCCTGAACCTCACCGAGTTGATCACGATTGACCTCCACGTGAAGACCTATGGCTCGACGGGCACCTGGCAGGGGATCATCGCAAAGCGAGACGACGGCAATCATCAGGAGAAGGTTCAATACCAGCTTTGCCTGAGCGACGACCTTCAGCTTTACCACTGCATCTGCGTGGGGGGACCCGACAACTGGTGGTTCCCCCCGACCGGTATCCGCCTCGCGCCCAACCAGTGGCACCACCTCGTGGCCACCTACGACGCGTTCGCACGAGAGGTCACTATCCGCGTGGACGGCGACTTGAGGAAGCGATTCACCTCCGTGCCCGTCATCCGCCCCAGCAACAACCCGGTCTGGCTCGGCTGGTCCGGCTGGCACAATGAGTTCTTCAACGGCGAGCTTCGCGACGTGCGGGTCGTGAACACCCTGGCGGAGAAGGTGGCGGAGCTGAGGCGGAAGGGAGCGGACCGCTGCGCCCTTGTGGGAATCACCTACTTCCCGCACAGGTTCCGCTCAGGCCAGGGAGGACTCTCTGGAGTTCTCGAGGTGCGGCTCCTCAATCCCCGCGACGCGAAGGGCCGCGCGACTCTCCAGGTGCGAATCGGCGACAAGACCCTCCAAGAGACCGCCGAGGTCCCGCCCGCGGCGTTCGGCCGCATCCGCTGCACGGTGCCCGAATCGCCCGCGGATGCGCAGGCCCAGCTCGAGGTCACGGAGGAGGGAAAGGTCGTCGGCAAGGACACTGCGACCATCCCCGGCACGAAGGACATCGTCGGATACCGAGGCTACGTTGTCTCCCACACGCATTCCGACCTCTGCTGGCCCGACACGCCGGAGGCGTGCATGAACGCCAACGTGGCTGCGATCGCGAAGTCGGTCGAGCTGGCCGAGAAGGTGCCCAACTACCGCTTCACAATGGAGCACGTGCTCTTTCTCCGCGAGTACCTGCGCCGCAACCCCGATAGGAAGGAGCTCGTCAGGAAGCTCATGGCGGCGGGCGTCATCGAGGTCGGGGCCTTCTACACCGGGCCGTGGGAGCTCACCTCCGGCGGCGAGGGACTCGTCCGCCAACTCTACGCCGGAAAGCTCTGGGTCAAGAAGAACCTCGGGGTGGACGCCTCGACCGTGTGGAACGTGGACGTTGCGGGCCACACGGCGCAACTGCCTCAAATCCTGGCCAAGGCCGGCGTCCGCGGCCTCGTTATCTCGGCCGGCGCCACCGACAACACCTTCGACGCGCCCTATCTGCTACACGAGACGCGCGGCCCGTTCCTCTTCCGCTGGCAGGCGCCCGACGGCTCCGCCGTGCCGACCTGGACGACCCCGTGGGGCTACGGCTCCGGCGGCGCGCTCGGCCTGCGAAACGACTCCCTCGACGAACTCTCGCTCTCCTTCCAGGGCTTCCTGGACGACGTGCGGCGGAACCACGCGGCACACGCCCTCCCAAGAATCGCATTCGTCACAGACGGCACCGACATCCAACTGCCCAGCGCGCGGGCGGGCGAGAACATCGCTAGGTGGAACGCCGCGGGCCACTTTCCGCCGCTCGTCTACGCTTCCACTGCGGAGCTCTTCCGCGCCGTCGAGCGCGAGCCGCTGCCGGCCTACGCCGGCGAGATGCCCTCGCCCTGGGACACTGTGCAGGCGCAGGGCGTCGACTGCTTCCTTCTCGACCGCCGGCTCGAGGGCCGCCTCCTGGCCGCCGAGAAGCTCGCGGCCTTCGCGAGCCTCGCCGTCCCTGACTTCGCTTACCCGCAGGAGGCGCTGGCCGGCATCTGGGAGGACCGGCTCTTCGCCCTGGAGCACAACTGGGGCGGGAAACACGGCCAGGTGAGCAATGGGGTGAAGACCGCCAAGGTCCGCGACGCGAACGCCAGGAACGACGAGATTCTGCGGGCGACGTTCCGGGCGCTCGCCCGCGCCATTCGCTTCCAGCGCCCAGGGGCCGTGCCAATCCTGGTCTTCAACCCGCTCTCCTGGGACAGACGGGATGTCGTCACCTGCGCCCTGCCGGTGCCGAAGGAGAAGGCGGGACAGTTGACCATCAGGGACTATGCCGGTCGGCTCGTGCCGCACCAACTGTCCAGGAGCGCGGCGGCTCCCGTGGTCTTCTGCGCCGAGGTCCCGTCGCTCGGCTACGCGACCTATTATGCATCGTGGGACGCGAGCGAGAAGGCGCTGCCATCGCCGTTCAGGGTGGATGCGGCGACGAGCCGCTTCGAGAACGACTTCTATCGCGTCGAGCTGGACCCGAAGACCGGCGGGGCCGCAAGCCTCCACGACAAGCGGTCGAGGCAGGAGCTCGTCCGGCGGCACGGCGGCCTTGCCTGGGGCGAGCTGGTGGCCCTTGAAGATGACGACATGGACATCCGCTGCCACCTCACCGGCAAGCGGTGGGCGGCGCACGACTACACCTCCAAGATCAGCGTCGCCGAGAACGGCCCGGTCCGCCTCGTGGTCGAAGTGGCCGGGCCTTTCATGGACGCCTCCACGCGCAGGCATGAGATCATCCTCTACCGCGAGCTTCCCCGGATTGACCTAGTGACGAGCCTGGGCTGGGAAGGGCGGCGGAACGTTCAGCTCCTCCAGGCATTCCCCCTGAACGTGGCGAACCCAGTCGTCAAGTACGCAGTGCCGTACGCGGCAGTGGAGTATGGGAAGGAGACGAAGTTCGCGGCCCCCTGGCCCTTCGGGCCAGTGGCGGGGTATCCCTGGCGCGGCGTGCGCGGATGGGTGGAGCTGGCGAACGACGCGCAGGCGGTCACGCTCGCCTCGGAGTGCAACTACGCGGCCTTCAGGGACCTGACGGCCCCGTCCGACGCGGGCTACCTCATTCAGCCGCTCTTGCTGCGCACGGTGCGGAGTTGCGGCGACGCCCAGCTCTTCTACACCCAGAAGGGCACGCACCAGTTCCGCTTCGCCCTGGAGTCGAAAGCAGACTCACCTCGGCTTGGTGAGGAGCACAACTGCCCCCTATTGAGCCATGTCGTGGCCGAGCCTTCGGCCCCGTCCCCCTCCCTGCCCGACCGGCTCTGCTTCGCCCAGGTCCGCCCAGACAATGTAGGCGTTGCTGTAGTAAAGAGGGCCGAAGACGGCCAGGGGATCATCCTACGCCTGGTGGAGACCGGGAGCACAGGAGGCTCGGCGCGGGCGGAAATCCTGCTCTTCAAGCCGGTAAGGACAGCCTTCAGCACCAGTATAGTCGAGGAGAACGGGAAAGAGGTCCCCATCCACGACGGGCGGTTCTCCATTCCCGTCACTCATTCGGCGATTGAAACGGTTCGTGTCATCTTCTAAGCTCTACCCGGGGCAGGAGAAGCAACAATGAGGCGCGCCGTGATACGACCGATGGCCCTGTGCGCACTCCTCGTGTGCATCTCGCACAGCGGCTTCGCAGCGGAACCAGGCCCGCGGGAACGTGTCCTGTTCTCGGGCTTTGAGAAGGACAAGCTGCTGACCTGGACCAAAGCCCATCGCGACATGGGCGACACCCTGTTCGTCTACCTCCCCGGCGACCGGGGGCGCGTGGCGTACACAGTGAGGAAGGGCACTGCCACCGAGGGCGAGTGGGCGCTCTCGGTGAGCATCGGCGCCGACAAGGCGCCGGCGCTCGAACGCACGCGCGGCTACGAGACTCTGGCGGCTAGCTACATGGATTGGGAACCACGCTACGCGGTCTCCCCGAGCCTGAAGCCAGGACGGCTGGCGAACCTGCTCCCAGGGCTGGAGTTCACACGCGCCGTGGAGTCGAGCGAGGGACGCCGGCTGGAGAGCGCCGCGCACCACGGCCAGGTGCTGCTCTACACCCGCTATGACGAGGCGGGCGTCGTCTACCCGCCAGAGGCATTCCCGCGAGACTGGACAGGCTATGACCTCCTACGGGTGGATGCCTTCCCAGAGAAGGGGGAGGTGAAGCTTCGGGTAGCCGTCGAGGACGACAAGATTGTGCCGCCGCTGGAGAAACGCTTCGCCGTGCCAGCGGGCAAATGGTCAACGCTGGAGCTGGACCTGGGGCAGGCGGCCAAAGAGCGAGCACTGAACCTGGCCAAGATGGTCAACTTCTGGACGCTGTGGGAGGAGGCGTCGGCGCCCACTCGGGTCTACGTGGACAACGTCCGCCTCGCTCCTAGGGGCGTGGCGGCGAAGCTGCCCGTCGTCGCGGGGACGGACAAGGCGCCGCGGCCGATCGCCGAGATGTCTCCTGCCTCAAAGGTGGAGCCGGACGGCAGCCGCATAGCGGCTGAGAAGCCCATCGTGCTCAACCTGCCCACGGTGTGGGACAGAGCGCCGGAACACCTCTGCCTCTGGGCCTACGACAACTCGCGCCTGGTCCTCGACAACGGCTGCCCATACCAGACGCTCGACGGCGGGAAGACGTGGCGGACATTCACCAGCGACGGCGCGGTGACGGACTGGCGGCACGCCCGCGTGGCTCTCCCCGGCGGCTCGACTTCCGACCCGCAGGCGGCCTCGGCGATGGACGCCGCGGGGAGCATCCTGTTCTTCGGCAACTACGGGGCGTGCCTCTATCACTGCGCGCCGCCCGTGGACAGCCTGTATTTCCGCAAGCTCGTCATTCGGGACAGCGGCTGGGAGATCTCGCCCCTCTACATCGTCGGCGGCGAGACCCGCGGCTGCTCGCAGGGCCGCAGGCTCGTGGTGCTGCCCACCGGGCGCATCTGGTGCGCCCATCGAGTCCACGAGCGGCAGCCGCCGAGTCCGCGCATCCACGCCGCCTACTCCGACGACGGCGGCCGCACCTGGCGCGGTGCAGGGGTGGCGGGCAAGCTCACCGGCACCCTGGCCGACACGCTCGTCGGCGGAACAAGCTCGGCCGAAAGCTCGGGCACCCGCCAGCGGTTCCACGACCCGCTCAGCCTCGTCCCTTACGGGGAACATGTGGCAGTCACCTGGGCCGAATACCGGGCGGGATGGCATTGGAGCCGCTTCGATGGCACCGCCTGGAGCACCCCTGCGTCCATCCCGAGCAAGCTCATTGACGAGCGCACACTGAGGTACTCCACCGTGACGCTGGGCGGGAACCGCCTGTTCCTCTCCACCGACAAGGGCATCATCGCTTGGGACGGCAGCCAGTGGAGCGACGAACCGAGCTCGCCGGCCCGAGCGCTTCTCACCGTGTCCGGGGACAAGCTCTTCGGCGTGACATGGGAGGGTGGGAAGCTCCTGCTGTGGAAGCGCTCGGACGGCCAGTGGCGCTCGGAGGAGCTGGCATCGGAGGCGACGCAGGTGGCTCTCGTGGCCTTGCCGCCGGCTTCGCCGCCGAACTCCATCCCGGTCGCCTGGAACCACCAGGGGCAGAAGACGGTCAAACTGCTCCGCGTCCCGTTGCCGTAAGGAGGATGCCTATGACTGCCGCTCGCAGCATTCCGCTCGCCGTCCTTCTCAGCGGCGTGGTGCTGGCTGGGGAACCCTCGCCAACGTCAAAGGAGAAGCTCCTGTGCAGCTTCGAGCAGCCGGAGATCGAGCAGATAGGCAAATGGGCGTTCCGCACGAAGAAGGTCTCTGGCCAGCTCTACGAGATCGAGCCTGAGCAATACGGCGGGGTGAAGTGGCACATCGCAAAGGGCGAGGCCACCCATGGCGAATGGGCCTACACCGATACAATCGAGGGGCCGGCCTGGCGTGGCTACGGCGAGGGCGGCAGCGAGCGCTACGCCGGCCGCCGCCCGCACGACAAGACCTTTACCTACCAGGCCTACCGCGCCGCGGGCGCCGACAACTTCAACACCTGGTTCCTCCACTGCTTCAGGAAGTCCTTTCCTGCCCCCTGGTTCCCGGTGGACTGGTCGGGCTACGACTTCCTTCGGGTGGACGTGAAGAGCAACCGTGGCGACGTGAAGATGTGGGTCTGCCTGGAGGACGACGAGCTCGAGCCGTATCTCAAGCGGAGCTTTCGGTTCCCCGCCGGCGAGTGGTTCACGCTGGAGGTGGACCTGCGCCGTGCCGCCACCGAGCGGGGCCTGGACCTCACGAAGATGCGCAACCTCTGGACCTTCGTCTGGGAGACCTCAGCGCCCACGACGGTGCTGATGGACAACCTTCGCCTCGCCACGAAGGAAGCCGCCGCCAGGTTGGACGTACTTCGCGACGAGACTCCGATGACGCTGCCAGAACCGCCCAAGCCAGTTCCACGGCGGGCGATACCCCTTCAGCCCGACCGAACGCCCCTCAAGGACGAGAAGCCCAAGCTGGTGGACCTCGCCCAGCGCTGGCCTGGACCATTCCGGGGCTTCGGCAATCCGGGCTACCGCTTCCAGTGGCGCGGCGGCATCTCGGCCTTCGACAATCGGCACACGGCCCTGCTCCTGCTTGGGGACGGTTGCCGCGGGGTTCTCGTGACATCCGATGGCGGCACCTCGTGGAACGGGCTGGACGGCAAGCCCGCGCCAACCACCTTCCCCTGCCACGCCCACGCTATGGGGGCAGCCGCGGATACCGAGGGCATTCTCATGGTCGCCAGCCTGGGCCGAGGAGCCACCTGCGGCGGCAAGGCGGCCCCCACCGACCGGGTGTGGTTCAGGCAGCTCGCCTTTCGGGGCGACGGCTGGCACCTTTCTCCAGAGGCGCTGGTCAGCAGCGACCCGCGCCATTGCCCCTACACCTACTCCCTGCTTCGGCTCGCCTCGGGGCGAATGTGGGTCTCCTGGCGCGAGGAAGACCGCTTCAATAGCTGGAGCCTCCACTTGAGACACTCGGACGACGCGGGCGCGACCTGGCTCAGTTGGCGGCCAGGGAAGACCCCCGCCGTGGACGCCTCGGACCTCATCAGCGATTGCGGCACGCTGGTGCGCTGCGGCGACTCGGCGATCTGCATCTACACGAGGGCCGTCCGCAAGGGCTACTCCGCCCAACAGGCGTACTTCACGATCTTTGACGGGGAGAAGTGGTCCAAGCCCTCCCCCATTGAAGCCAGCGACGCGCGCGTCTGGTCAGCGGCGAATGCCGGGGGCAAGAACGTCCTTGTCTCCTTTGATTCTTTTGGCAAGGGGAGCGTACTCTCCTGGGATGGCGCCTCCTGGAAGAAGGAGGTGCCGAAGGAGGCCACGGGCGGGCTCCTCACCACGGCGGGCGAAAGGGTGTTCCTGGTCGCTCTCGCCAAGTCGCAGAGGGGGCTACGGCTCTGGGAGCGGAAGGCACCCGGCCTGTGGACTGAGCCCCGTCAACTCGTCAGCGAACAGGACCCGATAGAGACCTACTCAGTCCCAATGTCCTCGCCGCCAAACTTCGTGCCCTTGGCTTGGACCTGCTCGCAACAGAAGTGGGTGAAGGTCCTGCGTGTTCCGACGGAGTGAGGAGATGAAGCCGTGTGAAGGCATGTGTGCAACAGGTCTGTGTGGGGGCATGGCGAGGGATCTGCCTACCGCGGTGAAGATGCCTGGGATGGCCTGCACTACGCATCGGGAACGAAGGGAGCCAGAAATGAGGAGAATAGAGCCGTGGGTCCTGGTGACCGTGCTCGTCCTTTCGTCGGCGCGGGGCCAGCAGACCGCCGCGACGCCTGAGGATGAACAGGACACTTGGTGGTGCACCACCTGGGGCGAGCCGTTCCGCGACACATCGCCCGCGTCGTGCAAGTGGCTGCTCGAATGCAACATGCGCATCCTGGGCGTACCGGACAGGCTCCTCGACAGGCCCGAAGTGCTCAAGGGCCTCAGCGACTTCGGAATCAGGACGCGGGTAACGCTCCCGCTGATGGGCTACATGACCGTGTGGAGTGACAAGCGCCTTCAGGACCTCTTGAGACGATTCCCGGATGTGAGGTCGCTGAATCGGCACGGGAACTACGACTACACCTACGCCACCAAGACGGGCCAGGCCAAGCCGTTCTCTGTGGCAGACCCCCTGAGCGCCAGGTTCAAGGACTTCTACGTCGCCATGCTCAGGGAGTTCTACGGCGAGCGCCTCAGGGGCAAGCCCCTGCCGGCGGGCTTCGCGTTCATGGCTGACCACCCGGAGCTTCCCGGCATCTTCTACGATGGCGGTGGAAATGCCGGCAACCGCGAAAGCGCCGACATCTCGTACCCCAACAGCGGCTACCAGTACAGAATGGGGTTCGCTCTGTCTGAGGAATCGCTTCGGACCTTCGCCAATTCCTACTGGTTCGAGCATGGCTCGCCTCCCCGCCCCGGTGGACGCATGCGGGTGGACATGAAGACTGGCAAGCACCCCGACGGCTCGGCGTGCCTCCTATGGGAGCTCTTTGTTGCAAGGAGCAAGAAGTACTCCCCGGAGAAGGTCCAGGAGTACTGGGACGACCTGTGGAACCGCCACGGCGGCCGGCCCCCGCGCCACGGCGACCACGCATCATTCATCAACGCGATGTACTGGAGCAAGATCCGCGCCGCGGTCGAGGAGTTCAACCAGGAGACCCACCAGCGCTTCTTCGTCTGGAAGGAAGGCGGGGTCGAGTTCTACGACCTCGCGGCCCCGAAGTTCGGGGACAGGAAAATCGTCCCGCCCAACTGGTTCCGCTCCGCCGGGCCTGGCAACGGTTCGTTCGCCACCTACCCAGACGAGGCTATCGTGGCCCTCAGCAGCGCCACGCTGCCCGTCGCCAACGACACCCGCTCGAAGCTCTGGGTCGAGGCCGATCTCGGCACCCCTGGGAACAACGGCGGGCGGATCACGCCGCGCCAGGTCGGCTACATCCTCCAGTATTTCTTCCCCCAGCACCCCACCTCGGTCATCATCTGGGACGTCAATTCCGCCAACCTCTTCAGCGCCGAGCACCTGGAGCATTACTTGCCCTACGCCAGGATCCTGTCCCGCATGAGGTTCACCGGCGACTGGCTGGGCCTCTATGATCCTGCGAAGCGGGGAGGAACGCGGGGGACGATAGACGTGGGCCAGACGCAGGTCCAGTGGAGCCTCTGTGGCGGCAGAGGGACGGCCGAGGGGCGGGAGCCCTTCCTCATCTGGATGTCCAACGCCGGCAGGACTAAGGCCGGCCAGTTCTATGCGGCCGATGCGGAGGTGAAGTTCTCCCATGACTTGTCGGACTATGGCCTGTCGGGCGCGTGGTTCGCCTTCGATGTGGCCACCATGAAGCTCGTCGGCGGCGGGTCCGGTGGGAAGGTGGAACTCTCCCTGAACATCCCGGCCTGGCAGTGGAGGACGGTCTACATCATGCCCGGGAGGGCTGACGAGACTCTTGGTTATCTCTACTCAAGCTCCAGACCCCTTGCGCAGACGCGGGGCAACGGCTCGCTGGAGCTCAAGCTCAAAGGATGCCGCGGGATGTATTATCGAGTTGCGGTCAGGAGCAAGGCCGCCCCTTCGGCAGTGACCTACAAGGATTCCGCCAACACCAGGGCGCTCCAGGCTGCCGCGGACCTGTCAGCCATCCTCGACCACTGCAACGAAGGTTACTTCCACGATGCCGCAGGGCAGTGCCTCTACACGGCCTATCAGGATGGGGTGAATGATGGCCTCGCCATCCTGGAGATTCGAACGAAGTAGGGCCGGACAGACCACCCAATCCCTGCATCGCACGGTTTGCGGAAGCGGGTGCAACGATGGCCGGAGAGGAAGCAGGCAGATGCCTGTCACCGCTCGATTCTCGCGTCCCGCGTGGGTTCTTCTCGCGCTCTGGCTGTCAGGGTTTGCCTGGGGCAGCGACTGGCCAATGTGGCGCTGCGACGCGCGCCGCAGCGCTCTCTGCGCCGAGGAACTGGCGCCGCAGCTTCACTTACAATGGGCGCGGGAATACCCTCGCCTTCGACCAGCCTGGCCCCCCGACTCGGCCCGCCCGGACCCTTACGCCCCGCGCCTTCTCTTCGATGCGGTCTATGAACCTGTGGCAATGGGCAAGAGCCTTTTCGTCGGCTCCTCGCACAACGACAGGCTTGCCGCTCTGGACCTGGAGACGGGCGATGAGAAGTGGGCCTTCTACGCCGATGGGCCGATCCGCCTCGCACCGGCAGCCTTGAATGGCAAGGTCTACTCCGTGTCGGACGACGGGCACCTCTATTGCCTCGACGCGGCGAAGGGGGGCCTGCTGTGGAAGCGGCGCGGCGGGCCGTCGGACCGCAAGGTGCTGGGCAATGTGCGCCTGATCTCGGCCTGGCCGGCTCGCGGTGGCCCGGTCGTTGCCGACGGGAAGGTCTACTTCGCCGCCGGCATCTTCCCTTTCCTGAAGACCTTCATCCATGCGCTCGACGCCGAGACGGGCCAGCCAGTGTGGATGACCGTCTCCGACCAGGTGGCCCCGCAGGGGCATCTGGCCATCGTTGGCGACAGGCTGGGAGTCCCAGGCGGGCATTCGGCCCCTGCCTGGTGCGACCTGAAGACAGGGAGGCTGGAGCGCTATGCCGGCGGCTACCGTGGCGGTGCTAGCGGCGCGCAGGGAGGCTTCTTTCTGGCCGCAGGGGCCGGAGCGCACTATGTCGCCGGCGCCATCCACGGCGATGGTGGCACGATGAGGATCGGACTTGAGTACAACCGCGACTGGGAGAAGGAGGGCGTGCACCTGCTCCGGGGCTGCTCGGAGCCTGTGATTGACGCGGATGCCCTCTACTGCGTGGAGCTCAAGGAGCGGGTCCTCCGCGCCCTCGACGCCAGGAACGCGAAGTGGGACTCTGTGGACAACAAAGGGCGGAAGGTGGGCTGGAGGCTGCCCGAGCTCTGGCGGCTCCCTCTCCCCGAGTCCGCAACACCCCCGTCCGTCCCGGCCACGGCTGCCGCAAAGGTGCACCTGAGGGCGGGACCCAGGCTTTACCTGAACGTGGGGCGAACGATCCTGGCGGTTGACCTCCCCAGGGAGGGCCGCGAGGCAAGGGTCTCGTGGAGCGCCGAGCTCGACGGAACGCCGGGGACCATGCTGGCGGCGGATGGCAGGCTGGTCGTTGTCACCTTTGAGGGGACCATCCACTGCTTCGGGCCAAAGCCAGCCGCGCCCCGAATCCACAAACCCCACAAGGAGAAGAAGGCGCAGCCTTCGGACCAATGGGCATTGGCGGCCACGGAAATCCTCAAGACCGCCAGCGCGACCGAAGGCTACTGCCTGGCACTGGGCCTGGGGACCGGGCGTCTGGTCGAGGAGCTGATCGGCCAGTCGCAACTCCACATCATCGGCCTTGACCCGGATGCGACAAAGGTTGGGAGCCTGCGCCGGCGGTTCGATGAGGCAGGGCTCTACGGGACCAGGGTCGCGCTTCATCATGGCAAGCTCGCCGGCTTCGCGTGCCCGCCGTATGTGGCCAGCTTGATTGTGTCCGAGGATCCCGCTGCCGCGGGGATTGACGACGGCGCGGCGTTCGTCCGCAAAGTCTTCGAGGCACTGAGGCCCTATGGCGGCACGGCCTGCCTTGCACTGCCCGAGGAGAAGCGACGCCTCTTTGAGGCCTCCGTGGCGGGCGCGGAGCTGGAAACCGCCGAGGTCAGGCGGGTCGGCCCGCTCCTGCTCATGAAACGCCCTGGCGGGCCGCCGGGCGCGGGAAGCTGGACGCATCAGTACGCCGACGCGGGCAACACCTGCTGTTCCAGAGACACCGCGCAGGCGCCCCTTAGCGTCCTCTGGTTCGGCGGCACGCTCACTGACAAGATCATCCTCGGTGGCGGGAACTGCGGCCCATCGCCTCTCGTCGCGGGCGGTCGCCTCTTCATGGCAGGCCCGGACATCATCCGCGCCGTGGACGCCTACACCGGCAGAATCCTCTGGACTGTTGACCTTCCCAAGGTGAGCCGGTGGACGGGCGGCTACCCTGGAATCTATCACCGGAACCTCTACGTCGTGGCTGAAGACGGCCTCTACGTTGCCTACGACAGGAGCTGCCTGCGGCTCGACCCCGCCACCGGGGCGAAGCTGGCCGAACTCAAGCTCCCCGGCCCCCAAGGCCGCGGGCCCACCATCGGCCACATCCTTCTCCTGCGCGACACCCTCATCGTCGCCGCCGACGCCCTCGGCGAGCGCGGCCCCGCGGCAAGCGACAGAAGCAAGGGTCTGGCCGGCCTCGACCGTCGGACTGGCCGCGTGCTCTGGACGCTTGACGCCCAGCAGTGCTTCACCCACACCGCCATCGCCGCGGGAAACGGCAGGGTCTTCTGCGTGGACGGCCCTCCGCGCCCGAGGGACGAGAAGGAGGTCCGGCCTCGCGCAGGCAGGCTGCTCGCCCTTGATGCCCGCGGCGGCGCCGTGGCCTGGAGCATTCCCACGGAGATTTCCGGCCACTGGCTCGCCTACTCGGAGGTCCACGATGTGCTCCTGGAGGCCGGCCGAGGCGCCGCGGCCTACCGGGGCAAGGACGGCGCGCTGTTGTGGAGGAAGCCCGGGCTCTCCGCCGGCCGTCCCCTCGTGATTCACGACGACACGGCGATCGAGCAGGGCTCGAACCGCGGTGTGCCCCCCGCAACGGGATACAGCCTCCTGACCGGCGAGCCGAGGATGGTCAAGGATCCGCGCACGGGGCAGATGGTGCCCTGGCAGTGCTCGCGCGGGAAGTGCGCCAGCGGAATCGCCAGCCAAAATCTCTTCATCTTCCGCGAGGACTACGCCGCGTACCTCGACCTCAAGGCCCACAGGAAGGTCCACCTCACCGGCATCAAGGTTGGCTGTTCGACCCCCGGCATTCCTGCGGATGGCGTCGTGGCCATGCCTCTCTACGCCCGGCACTGCACGTGCAGCTTCCAGCTCATGACCTCGCTGGCGCTTGTCCCACTGCCCGAGGGTCCTGAGGAATGAAGGGGGCAGCGGGCGGAACACGCCCGCGGCGAGGAGGGAGACCTTGCGATGATCCGAGCGTCGGCGGCGTTGCTTGTGAGGAGCCAACACCGGTTTGCCCTGGTCGTGTTGGTGGCAATTGGCGCTGGAGCTGCCAGTGCTCCGGCAGCCACGGCCCCAGCGCGCCAGGAGCTCGGCCGGCAGGTGAAGCTCCGCATCCTGGTAGACAAGACCGGCATGCGGAAGTCAAGAGCGATTTTCGATGCGGAGTCCGCCGGTGCCCACGAGGTGGGTGGTTTTCGCGGACTCCAGGCCGGCTTGTCAG
>Ga0194125_10002320_pt1 | contig 31598 bp, 27 predicted proteins | sample TA2KigC250mmetaG_FD_148626 | JGI IMG/M metagenome (GOLD analysis project Ga0194125, IMG submission 148626) | Freshwater microbial communities from Lake Tanganyika, Tanzania - TA2015034 Kigoma Deep Cast 250m | ecosystem: Environmental > Aquatic > Freshwater > Lake | place: Tanzania: Lake...
ACGTTACTACTACTTTCGCCATAAGGGTATGGTATTACAAAGTATTACCCTTTTCAACCACCCGGAAGGTTGGTATAAAAGTGAATCTGCATAGCTTCAGGTTCCCTTATCAATCCACGGATTTGGGAGTTCTGGCCAGCCTTGACGTTCAAAGGGAATTGCCATAAGCCCTCCCTGCTTTCATCACCCTGGTGCGGGACATTGGCACGGGATACTCTGTGCACTGCCAGCAAATCGCTGTCCCCAAGTGATACAATCTCCTGCCCCGTTTCCCTATCTACGAAGGTAATATCTTCCCGAATGTAGATCACGTCGCCTCGACAGCGGACTGCCTCGCATCTGCGAGTAACGATCACATCGTAACTCAAAGGCTGGTATGTTTGGGAATCGATCATGGTCACCACCCCATCGTACTGCACTGTCTTGTCCAGGTCATCAGGCACCTTCGTCAGATCAGGAAATATGATGGTGACCCAAACTACTCCAAAGATGACTAGAGCTACTCCGGCTGCGGCCAGAGCTATCCCAGTTCGTTTCTTTGTTGAAGCCATATTCTTCCTTTCGTCCATTGCGTCTCGCCGGCGGTGTACATCACCAAGCCTTGCAATCCAGGTTTTCCTTCAGGTCAGCCCCTTGTCACTGGCCCACAGCCCGCAGTTCCTCCTATGCCACCACCAGGTCTCCAGTGGGGCTGTGCCGGAGACAGGCCACTAAGGGGCTATGACTATAGAAAGTCACAGCCAATCATAAATCATAAACCAGTCGTGGTTCCTATCTCCCCAGGCTGATTCCGAGGAGTCCAGGATGATCACAATTGTGATCAATGCTAAGAATGTAGGTAGACTTGCACAAGGGTCATTGGTATCACAAGCAGCGGACAAAAAGGTCAGAATTAAGAGCCAAATGGCTCGCGGTAGCTAGGATGGCTGCCTTATGGAGTTTAGAGGGATAGATCGGGTATGGTGACGGCTGTCAGGGGTCTCTGGCTCACTGATGTAACGCGAATTGTTGCCACCAAGCACCAGCTAGGTCAATCTCAGGCTTACAAGCAGCCTTCTAGCGCGGCTGGATTTCCCTCTTGCCCCAGCCCAGGGTTTTCTTAGCAAGCTCCAAATATCTTCTGTCGATGTTTCTTTCTCTACCCTCTCTACATCAGCCAGCCCCTCCAGTCTAGTGACAATACTCTCCAAAGGGGACGGCGCTAGGGTCATCGTGATAGCGCAACTCCCTTCTGGGGAACCGACTGCCTGAACCGTAGTAGCTTCAATCGCCTTCTCCACCTGAGTAGCAAATCTCACCGAGCGGGCAAGACTGGCCGGCGGCAATATGACCATCTCCAGTAGTCCAAATAGACCATCTTGAGGCGTTGGGTGTGCTTTCTGGTAAACTTGCCTAATAGCCTGGGCAAGTTGATCGCGCTCAATGTCCTTCAGAAGGTACGCCGATGCCCCGGCTTTCATAGCCTCAGTCAGTTGTTCTAGCGACTCGGCCAACACAATCACGTCCCCGGCATAGGAAAGACCGTTTCTCTTCAGCCTCCATGTGGCCTGGATCCCATCTATAGCTTGCATCTGGCTATCCATAAGGATAATGTCAGGCAGCAGTGATCTCACATGGGCAAAGGCCTCCTCGGCATCGCTGCATGCTCCCACCACCTCGATGTCATGTTCTTGGTCCAGCAGGTACCGTAACCCTTGGCATGCGATTTCGTGATCGTCAACCACAAGCACTCTAATACGCCTGTTCATTCTTGCACCTTTCTGTCGGGTTACTGGCGCTATCCTTCATTCCTCACTTCTACTGGCGATAGATCAGCGCGCCGATCGCTTTGACCTTCCTCGATCCTGAATTTTTATGGGCGCTATCACGCCGCCGCAAAGTGGCCACTGAAAGCACACTTACGTCTTTGGCAGCCCTGATTATCAAGGCAGGGATAGAGTGATAATGACTTCGTACCAAAGCGAATCCTTCTCAGTACCGTGCTGCCTCTTGCTATCTTCCTCATCTTCAGATTCGATGGAGTGCTACGCGGTTTTCCATTCCGTTTTGCATTTCTAGGATAGATTGTATTGTTTAGCCATTGCTAGTCTCTTAGGGATGATTTTATCAGCCGAATCGGATCAATCATGATGACCTAAGAGGTGCACTGTTCAGTTTCGAATCTGACTTGTAGACTGAGCCATGATGAAGGAATTGCGCCAGGGGTCCAAACTAATGATCCGGCGTGTCAACGCTAGGCTGGGTACATGATGCTACCCATACGGTACTTCGACATCAAGATAGATACCACATGGTATAACTGCTTCTTCGCATTTCCACGATCCGAACTGTGACAAGAGCCATCAGTGCCAATAGCCGCTGCCTTCATTAATCTCGAATGAGTCGATCCGATTTCCGGTCGCAGACAACCCCATTTGGCAAGGGCGTTGGGCAAGCACGACGCCTTAATCCGATTTCAGCGAAGATAACTATCACCCGCTGCGGATCGTCGGCTCGATGGAGGCTAGATGATAGGGTGTCGGGCCGAGGCTCAATTGCCGCGCCTTCGCCCATTCGAAATAGAAATGCAGGTCGTAATCCAGGTCCATCCCGATTCCTCCGTGCAGATGCTGGGCCGAGTACGCCACTCTCTGACAGGCATCGCTGACCCATGCCTTGGCGATGGCTACCTCCCTTTGGGCCGGCAGGCCCTCGCTCAAGAGCGATAGCGCTCTGTAGGACAGCCACCGGGCCCCTTCCACATCCGTCAGCATGTCAGCCAGTCGATGCTGCACTGCCTGAAAGCTGCCGATGGGCCGCCCAAACTGCACACGGTTTGAGGTGTACTCAGCCGTTATCGACAGCTCCTGCTGCATTACCCCCACGGTTTCCACACACTGGATGGCCGTCGCCTTTTGCAGGGTTACCTCTACCACCGGCCAACCACCGTCCACCGTTCCCAGTATGTCCAATGGCGAGACCTGCACACCTTCGAACGTCACTTCAAACTGCTTGTCTTGGCCAACGGTCCTTAACGGAACCAGTTCGATCCCCGCTGCTCCCTTTGGTATCAGAAACACGGTGATCCCTTTGCCGGCATCGTCAACAGAACCGGTAGCAGCCACTGCCAGGATGACGTCTGCCACATGGGCGTAAGGCACAAACAGCTTAGTGCCAGTAACAGTGAAGTGGCCATTCCTATGCTGGGCTCGCGTGGTCATGAACTGAGGCTGATAGTCCACCTCCGGCTCCGATAGCGCCAGAGTCAAGATCAAATCGCCGCTGGCCACTCTGGGCAGAAGTCGCTGCTTTTGCTCCTCATTCCCTTCGTCCAACAAGAGAAGCACCCCAAGGGCCATCGTGGCGAACAGTGGACTGGGGCAAGCTGTCTTGCCGACCTCCTCGAACAGGACGCCCAAGTCAAGCAGCGTACCGCCGGCGCCACCATATTCCTCCGGGCTCACCAGCCCCAGCCATCCCAAGTCGGCTATCTTCTTCCAGATTTCCGGGGAATATCCCAACTCGCTCTCTTGTAGCTGGCGAACCAGTTTCTTGGGAAACTCGCTGTCGAGGAAGCGGCGAGCCTCCTTCTTCAGAAGCTCCTGTTGATCATTCAATGCGAAATCCACCTCTCCACCTCCTTTATCGAGATTTCATCAATCCAAGACCCATGGTGGCCATGTTGTCTCGCATAACCTCGTTGCTGCCGCCTACGAAGGTGAGCTGCAATTGCATCCGGGACAAACGTTCAATCCAGCCACCTGCCGGGGCCCACTTCGAACCTAATCGCAACTGCCCGAACTGACCCATGATCTCCTGGCAGGCCCGTGTTGTGCGGACGATGTGCTCGCTGCCGAAGACCTTGATCATGGCCGACTCCACGTGCGGCATTTCCCCCCTGGTAATCTGCCATGCCACCCGGTGGTTCAGTATCTTCAGCACCTCTGACTCAACGGTGAGCTCGGCCAGCCTGTTTCGTACCCAAGGCTCGCTGTAAACGTGCGATCCATTGCGCTGGGCGGATCGGGCCCACAGGGTGGTGTCCTCAATTATCCTCACGCTCGTCGAATGTGGGACCAGATTGATCCGCTCGTGGGCAAGTTGGGTCACCATAAGGAGAACGCCTCGATTCTCCTGGCCGACCAGGCACTCTTTGGGCACCCTGACATTGTCGAAAAACTCTTGAGCCACGCCATATTCGCACATCATATTCATCGGCTGAATGCTGATGCCAGGAGTCTTAGCATCCACCAGGAAGATGGAGATCCCCTCGTGCTGGCGCTTGGCCTGCGGATTGGTGCGCGCCGCCAGCCAGAAATAGTCGACTGTCATCCCTCCCGATGTGAATATCTTCTGGCCGTTGATGACGTAGTCATCGCCGTCTTTGATGGCGGTGGTTTTCAGCGAAAACAGGTCAGTGCCAGCCTCGGGTTCCGTGTAGCCGATGGCGAAGAGGATATCCCCAGTCAGGATGGGCGGCAGGAAACGCCTTTTCTGCTCTTCACTCCCCACCCTCATCAAGGTCGGCCCTACCGTCATCAAGCCGAGTACCGGAATCGGGATTCGGAAGTATCCCATGGCCAAATCGAAGAAGATGTACTGCTCAACAGGCGTCCGACTCTGTCCACCATATTCCTTCGGCCACCCGATCCCCATCCATCCATCGAGGCCCATCTGCCTCACGAAACCACGGGCGATGGGCCCCTCACCCTCAGCGTGTAAGATTAACTCTTCGTCCAGCCCGGCAGGGATATTCTTCTTGAGATAGGCGTAGATTTCCTTCTCAAGCTGCTCTTGCTCGGGTGTAAACCTAAAATCCATGCTTGCCCCCCTATCCGTTAAACAAACCAGCACTATCACTGCTGCCGGGGCAGTAGCGATTTATGATATGCACGTCCTTTCTACGGTGTGTCTGACAGCGTGGTGTCAGCCAAGCTTCGCCGCAAGATCCGACAATCCCAGGCTGTCCAGCTTTTCTTTGGTAGGGCGACCGTTAGAGTCCAGCCCCCTCAACGGGTAGTATTCCTTGAGCATCAGCTCCATGTCGGGGATCGAACCCGCTGCGCCGCCTTCCGTCTGCGCCGTCAGGATCTGCTTCGGCAGCCGGTCATCTGCGGCGGTAACACCCATGAGGTTGTCCAGGCCCCGCTTGAGCATCCATATCCGCTCACCGGCTGTCATCAGCTCCTCGAGAGTGTAGTCAAACCCGCTGGCGGAGCTTATCAAATCCACCAACTCCTGTGACTTGATCACATTGGCCACCAAAAAGCACATCGGTGCCGAACCAAAGATCATCCCCAGGTTCTGGCAAATCACCACGACTTTAGCTTTACCCACACTGGACTTGTTGTCCACGGGGCCGACTAGCCCGACTTCCGGCCATGAAAAGAAGCCTTCTTCGACGGCGATGGTCAGGTCGTTGGTATGGCACGCCCCGCGAACTCCGGTAGCATAGGAAAGACCCAGGCCGTGCAAGGCTCTGGGATCATGCATCGGCACCTCCATACCCTTGATCACCACGGCATAATCGGAGGCACTCTTACCGATCCTCTCCGCACCACGCTTGGCTCCCTCCGCCAGGACATCTCCGAAACCGTCTCTGGTGGCGATCTTGTCAATCATTTTCATGACGGAGTCAACGTTGCCCCACCTCAGCTCAACTCCGTTGGTATCTCTCAACCCAATGATGCCTCGCTCGTAGCAGTCCATCGCCATGGCGATGGTGCAGCCACAGGAGATAACATCCAGCCCATAGTCATTGCACATCTCATTCATCTTGATGATCGCCGCCAGGTCATCGATCATGAGCAAAGTGCCCAGGCTGGCCACACCTTCGTATTCCGGTCCTCCCTCCGCTTGCAGCCGGTAAGGTTCCTCTTGAGGCTTGACCACCCGCTTGCAGCCGACCAAACAGCCATGGCACTGATTGGTCCCTTTTAGATACTGTTCGCCGCTCAGTACACTGCCACCGATCTTGGGCACGAAAGCCGTCATGTCACCTACGGTCCAGTTCTTTGCGGGCACATCACCGAGCATCGACATGTAATCCATGGCCACGTTGGTGCCCATCGCCTTCAGCGCCTGAACGGTAGGGTCTTCTTTGGCTCTCTCGATGTATTCTTTCCTCTTTTTAGCGAACACGTCGGGAACGGCAGCGTCTACCTTGCCGGTGCCGATAGCCACAATGGCTTTCAGTTTCTTGGCGCCCATCACACTACCCATGCCACAACGAGCGGCAAAATCCCGCTTTTCATTGGCAATAGCTGCAAACCTGACCAGGTTCTCGCCGGCCTGACCGATCGTCAGCACTTTGGCCTTCTTCTCTCCACCGTGCCTCTCCTTCAGCAGGTCGATGATCTCGTGGGTGTTCTTGCCCCAGAGATCGGCAGCGTCTCTGATTTCCGCTTTGCCGTCCTGGATCACCAAATAGACGGGCTTGTCTGACGCGCCCGTAACGGCGATCCCGTCATAGCCAGCAGATCTCAGCCAGGCAGCAAAAGTGCCCCCACACGAGCTTTCGCCCCACATGTCGGTGAGTGGCGATTTCGAACATACCGCGAATCGTGCTCCTCCTGGCATGGTGGTACCACTTAAAGGGCCGACGGTGATGAACAGGACATTGTCCGGTGACAGGGGATCAACTTGCGGCGAAACACGGTCGAAAAACAGCTTGGCTGCCAGTCCGCTTCCCCCGATGTATTGTCTCAGGACACCCTTATCGACCTTGGAACTTCCGATACTGCCGTCGGTCAGATTCACCTCCAGCATCTTTCCTGCGAAACTTGCCATGGTTGGCTCCTTTCAGTTTCCGGTTTAGCAAGAACATAGACCAACACATCCTATCGCGTGTTGAACGCCGCTAACGGGACACAACAAGTCCGTTTGTGATAGAGAGAAAGAGAACCCTTTTCTTCCCTTTGGTATGCAAGAAGCGATCAATTTTTCAGTCGTCTTGCCCCCCGATGATTGTGTGCATCTCCCACCTTTGTATCACAGCTAAGGAACAATAGCCGACCGTGAAACCAGTCCCTTATTTTGGTTCTCGAAAGCTTCATTGATCTTTTCTAGTGGGTAGATGCGGGAAAGGATCTTATCAAAGGGATACTTGCCTTTGGTGCGGCTCAGAAAGTCCAAGGACTTCTTCAAGGTATCGCGCCCGTAATAGGCAACGGCTCGCATGGTCTTGTTACTCATGACGAGGAGAGCCGGATCAATGGCCACGGTCTTTCCCAGACTAATATTGCCGATCTCGAGCAGCCGCCCGCCGTAGGCCAGCATGTTCAGTCCTTCAGTAATGGCCTCGGGAAAACCCACAAGCTCAGCGACAACATCCGCACCCCAGTAGTTGGTGAGTTCCATCACCCGGTTTACGCGCTCTTCGGGGGTCTTGTATTCCTTCATATCTATGACTTCATCCGCCCCGAAAGCTTTGGCCAGATTCAAGCGCTCCGTGATGCCATCGATGACGATGACCTTGTGTGCGCCCATCTCTTTGGCTACAGCGGTAGCATTGATGCCAAGACCACCGGCGCCCTGAATGACAATTGTCTCCCCAAACCGAAGATTGATCTTATCCAGACCATAGATCATCTCTGAAAGGGCGCAGTTGACTGGTGCGACCACTTCATCCGTCAGATCATCTGGGACCTTGATGACGGTCTGATTGGGGCTGAGATAGTAGTACTCGGCATAGGCCCCGAAGAAGTGGGGCGGGGGATCAGATGGGACAAGCCACATACCGGTCTGGGGGCAAGCAACATCCTCTCCCCTCAAACACGATGGGCAACGCCCGCAAGGCTTGAAGTAGCGGTAGACCACCCGGTCACCTTCTACCAGAGGCTGGCCCGCCGAATCGGTGGAGATACCCTTCCCTAGCTTAGCTACCTTGCCCGTCATCTCGTGGCCCAGGATGACTGGCATCGGTAAACCCAAACCCGCCAGATCCAGGTCTCCACGCCACATGTGCAAATCTGACCCGCAGATGGTAGCCATGCTCACCTTGATGAGGATCGCCCCCGGTTCTGGATCCGGGATCGGATACTCCCCGATCTCAATCGGCTTGCCCAAGCCATTGTATATTGCCGCTCTACCTTTTTCTGCCATGAATTTCCTCCTTTACCATTTTAGTCTCTTTATATTTCTGTCTTTACTTTCAGTCCAATACCTTTGTTTAGCAAATCCATGCCATTCCATTATGAAAGCCTTAAGAGACGTCTGATCTTCTCATAGTTGGCAGCGTTTATACTGGGGGAATCGGGTGGAATATACCCTATGGCCTTCAGAGTGGGTTCCAGCTTGTGATGTATTACTCCCTGTCGCCATGTGGCGAACACATCATGGTAGAACAGGTTTTCCACCTTCTGTCCCGTTAGTTTCTCGTAATAGTCCACGGTCTCATCCGGCCCCGGAAGACCCTCCAGCCTGGGCAACCCGTACCCTTCACCCATATACCAGTCCACATGAAGCATCCAAGCCAGTTCAGCCTCGGCATCCGCCAGCATAGCCGTTTCCCAGTCCAGCACCGCGACTACCTCATCATCCCGGAAAATGACATTGCCCAGCCTGGCGTCACCCCAGCAGAGCGAGACCTGTTTGGGTACTGGGACGTTCTTCTTCAGCCATTCCCTGGCCGCATCCAGGATCAGGTCAGTCGGCGGGGTCGCCGTGCTCATAGTCCACTCATAGTAGGCTATGTGCCGGTCAATGGGATCGGTTCCAGCCTTCGGAGCACCGAGGAACTCCATGCCCGCCCGACGCCAGTCCAAAGTATGAATCTTAGCCATGACCTCTACCGCCTTGTTCCAGATCCTGGCTCTTCGCTCAGGGGTGGAATCAAAAAGAGGACCCGCTACATGGTATGGTGGGTTTTCCGGCGGAATCCAACCCTCCACGTGCTCCACGATGTAGAACTGACGACCGATCACCGATGGATCTTCCTCGAGCCAAAGGGCTTGGGGCACCGGGATTCCCGCGGCCTCCAGGTGTTTCAACACCAGGAACTGCTCTCTCACATCGTACTTGGGATAAAGGGGATACCGCGGAGGCACCCAGCGGATGACGAGCTTCTGCTGCCGGTTCAGTCCCGCCTCCTTCCACCGTAGCTCCAAGCTATAGGTCTCATTCGAAAGACCAGCGCTCGGTTTATCCAAACCCGAAAGTGCGATCTCCTTGGCCTCTGGCATCTTGCCTTTGAACCACTGGGTCAATCGCCTTCGCACGTCATCAAGATCTAATCCTTGTGTCACGGTTGTCTCCTCTTGTCATAGCTAACCCCTATCAACTGCACTACGGTAGCCCGAACTCTGGCCAGATGCCGCTAACATAGGTCTGACAATTGCCCCAACCTTCTGCACCACCCACCGGATCCGACACCTTGATCATACAGTCTCGAAACTGGTTGATCCTTTCCACGGTTGCAGGATCAGCGCAGTTCTCGAAGTACTCCCCAGACAAGTGAAGTGATCCACGCCAGCTCCCGTGATACTGGCCTAAGCCACCGTTGTAAAGGCCCGTGCCCAGGTGGAAGCCTGTATCGCCAATGGGCTTCACATCCAGGGGGCGCAGAGAGCCATCGGCCATGGTGAAGATGAATCGACCGCCCAGGAATCGCTTGTTTCTCGCGTTGAAGCGAATCTCTGGTTTCAGCGAAGCAATCATTTGTCGACTGCCATCAGGGTTTTCGAAGTTGCCCTGGAATCTCAGATGTCTGAAGCCTGGACCACTGTATTCCAGGTGATAATGGAGCAAAGCGTAGCGCGACCCATCCTGACGCTCAAAGAAAACCGGGTTCCAGACGGCAAATACGTTGCCATACATGTCGGCGGGTTCGAGGTCGGTCAAAGGCACACCAACCATAGGCCTGATCCCCCACGAGTGGTCTCGCGTCGATACCCAGGAGCGGGGTGATATCTCAGTCCTCCGGCCTTCAACCTCAGCCCAGCCCTCGGCAGTACCAGTCTGGTGATATCGGATTTGATCGGCATCGCGGCGGACGCCGTGAAGACCACGACGGTCTTCGCGCTCCTCCAACCAGGCGGGCACGATTCCTTTGAAAAGGATGTCGAAGGCAATGGGCTGAACGTTGTTGACATCGAGCCTCACCCTGATGCTTTTGAGCGGCTCGACAATCTCGTAATGAATGGGGCCAACAGACACGCTTTCAGGATCAGAAGCCATGGCGCGGCTTGCCCGAACGGTCCACTGTTCCACGCCGCAGGAGACTCCTGCATAGGCGTCCACAACATTGCGGTTGGTATACTTACCAAACCCGAAGGCCAACTGCAGAGAGCCATCACGTGCAGCCGCCATGGCGCACACCTTCTCGGCCCAGGAATAGTCGCTCTGCGATACTGCACCAAAAGTATCAACGATCTGATGAATGAACAATTCATCTGAAGGGAGCAGTGGCCCGATCGATCCTGACATCTCTTGACTCCTTATTCGAATTCGGAAAGCCGTGGCTATAACCGGAGAGCCTACCGCTTCAAGTCTTCGACATACCCGTACTCGATGATGCCGTAGCCTACGCGGTCGCCCATGCGGAAGAGCGAGATCCCATCCCGCAGTATGGTCTTATCGAACTGGAATATCCCCGTAACCATGGGTTTCTCTCCGATGATATGATACTGGCGGCCGCGTTCATCTTTGAAACTCACCTCCACACCCAACTGGCGTGCGCCGCCGTCAGTGGTCTTGGTGTCCATCACGATATCCGAGGCCCAGGACAACTCCTTACCGTCCCAGAGGCAACCGACAAATACAGGGTTACCAGGAGTGAGTTCGAACCGAGATGCATTGAACCAGAAGTCAGGCCCGAATTCACCGCTGAGATATGTCCATCCATAGTACTTGGCCCAGTCGCGCTCGTGGCCCCAGCTCTTGTCCCGATGGCCAAGGCCATCGATTTTGTAAGGCACGCCGCCAATGGTTACCGTTCCGGTTACGAGCGCACCCTGCTCAATATGAGCCATGGCCTCCTCGAACGTGGCTCCTGCCGGGCGCGGGAACATGTACGGCGGGCTGGTGCCCCGCCAGGTCAGATCAAAGCCGGTGCTACCGGACCTGTAGCGCAGCCGGAAGCGCTCGAGAGGCTTCTCAATCTCCACCGAGAGACCCCCGGCCTCCATGTGGCGGGGTTTCATTGGCGGAAACGGCGCTAACTTCTCATAGTAACTGTGGACGACCACGCTTCTGTGCGTAATAAAGAGGTAGATGTTTGCCTGCTTCTGGTTTGCGAGCATCCCGAAGCGAAACACTACGCCGATCTCCTGCTTCGGATCATAGATCGGGAAATAGTAGCTTTCGTTATACAGGGGGAGCGATTCGGGGCCAGGCATATGCCGTTCATCGTCTGCGGGTGTGGGGGTGCTTTTCACCCATTCCAACTGCATTGGATCGCGTTCAACTGCCATTTCTCTCCTTTCTCAGAATAGGTTTCTCGCTAAAAGGACTTGTTGGCTGGGATCACTCCATGCTTGTCTAACCAGTGGTGCTCCTTCTCTCTTTCATCGCCAGCCTTGAGAATGCCATGGATACTCGCCGCCTTACCAGCCTGCCCTGACTCTGTAGCTCGTCAGCCACTTTGGCTAGCCCCAACTCTTCCAGAGTCTCTCCTTGGCAAGCCCATGGTGCTCAACGTGCTAGGGTTGCACTCTGGTCTCAACCCACTCTCCTATCCATTTGAAGGATTGCTCAGCAGCATTGACCTTCCATATCGCAAACAACTGACCCAAATGCCGCCGAGTCTGGCTGAAGCCCATGACCGGGTAGCTTTCCCACAGCTCGCCATCGGTCTGGTATTTTATGGCCGCATCATAGTAGGCTTGACTGCTGAAGTTCTCGGCACCTACCTCCCTTATACAACGGTTCAGGATGTCGAAAGCGACAGCCGTGGCCGAAGCCCCAGCAGCCGCGTATATCAGGTGGTCAGCATATTTCGAGAGGTCCCCGCCGCCGGTGCGGTATCTGAGTAGCATGTCATACATCCGCTGTGTCAGAGGACTGATGTCCCGTTCCTCAAGACCCAGGCACTGCATCATGGATATCGCTCCATCCATGCACTGCCAGCCGTTCATTCTAACCATGAACGCTAGAATGGACGAAAGACCACCGTCACAGTCCAGTAGCTTTGCCTTGGTCTGACCGGTAGCTAGGTAGTCCCTTACCAGGTAGGCTATGTGCGGGGCGCTTCCGCTCAAGTAATCACAATCCTTCAGTGTCGCTGCTACACTGGTGAAGTCCGCGGTGCCCGAAGGTGACAGGGAACAGCGAACGTAGGTGAACTGGTCCGGGTGAGCTGCGGCATAATTCTTTATTGCGTCCTGTTTTGTCTGATCGACGTTTGTATTCCAACCGCCGTAGCCAATCTTGGCCGGCCCCTTGCTGTGATCCCACTCATTGTCCCACACCCATTTCAACATAGTATACATCCCCTCCCCAGCAAAACCCGAGGTGGCGAACAACCATCCGGGGGGATTCTCGATGCTACCTGGCTCGCCGGTAGTAAGGACCGGGATCTTGTCTCGCTCGGCAAAAGGTTTCAATACCTCGGCATCGGTAGCGATGAATGTGATTATCACCTTTGCCCCCTGCTCCTTGAGCCAATCATAGCCAGGTATTATTCTGGCCGAGTCGAAGTGGGTATCCCACATAGAAAGTTTTATCTTCACGCCAGGGATAAGGTTATGATCATTGTAGTATCTTGCCGTATCAACGTATACTTCTACGATAGGTCTCAGTGCTGGCGAGGCAGGCCCGGTCAGGTCGGTCACCACGCCCATCTTGATGGTCACCGCTCCGCCCCCTCCCCCACCACCACAGCCAACGGCAACGCCCAACGTACCTACGAGGACCAGTACCAACAGAACCACCGTTAGTGTCTTCGCAAGATTCTTCATTCTCTTTCCTCTCATGCTCCCACGGAATCTCATCTTTCTGTCTTACCAATCTCGCAAAAAGCTATACTCTCTCGTTTGTCTTCCACCCCCTCTCTACTCTGAACAGCTCACCAAGCGTAAGCTCGAACCGCGATAAGTTGAGCCAGAAATCACACCCGAATTGACCAATGACGTTCGTCCATCCATAGCATTCGGCCCTGTCGCCCCCGCTCCTGTCCCAATGGCCAAGGCCATCGATTCGCCGGTCATTTGGCCAATAAGAATACTCAACGCACTCCTAGCTTACCCTGATTCTGTAGCTCGTCTGCCACCTTTGCCAGGCCTAACTGTTCTAATGTGCCTCGGGTGGGCCAACCCGAACTCTTGTCCCAGCCCTCCAGTTCGAAGAACAGGGTCTTCCACTCCTCGAACCTGTCTTTGTCCAGCGTCCTGCCAAGGTTGTCCGAGAAATGCCACTGGCCGTTCTCATAGATAGGCAAGATATGGGGCCAACTGATCGGGTTCCCAAAGACGTAGCCGGTGAACACCTCCATGTCCCGCCGTCTCCCTTGCAGCACGAGTATAGACCTATCCAGATTCCAGATTCTCCGGCCAATCTCCATCCCCTCTAGGAAACTGATCCCCTGTCCCGTCACCGCATTGAGGAACTTTGGTTCACCCTCCGGGGTGGCGCCGAGTTTGCCGGGTGCGTTGATATTGATGAAGCTCGGCCACAGGAAATCGCAGTATCCAACGGAGTTCTTCCAGAACAGGCCGTAGCGCCTTCCCCATGCGGTGGACTTGGCTTTGTTCTGGGAGTATATGCCCGTAGGGCCCTCACCATAGTCAAACATGAACGGATCGCCATTGAACGGCGGCACCTTTCGCGATATGATTTCCACTGTCTCCTCGGCTGACAGGATCGGCTCGATCTTGGCTTCCTGGCAGACCCTCGGTATGGTGTAAAGCGGGTAGTTCAACCCGTGGTCGTTGGTGTCCCTCGCCGAAAGGATGGAGCCGTAGCTCCATTCGACCTCAACCCTCGGCTCATAGTGCTCGAAGTACCCCCAGTAGGGGGTGAGGAGAATTCCGTCCTCGCTGTCTTTCTCATACCTCCCCCACTTCACGGCTGCTCGTGTCATGCCTTCGGCCATGTCGTCACCGATACCCTGCCGCTCAGCTATCATGCGAATGAGGCCTTCTTTGAAGCTGTCGCTGTCCCACTTGTCAAACGGAAGATCACAGCGAATCGGTTTGTCTTCACCCAGAATGCCCAACTTGAAGAGCCCTTGGAGGTATATATCAGCGACCCATAGCTCGAAGCAATTGATGCCGTACCGCTGGATCAACTCGGCGATGCGATATCGAGCCCTGGCCAGCTTCAGGGCACTGAAGGCTTTCACATCAGCCTCCGAGGCACCGCTTGCGGGTTCCTCCGAGTCCGAAGTGGAGAACATGAAATGGAGCGGCCACATTGTGGGCATACAGAAAGACTCATCACCAATCCCGCTGGCTGTCCTTCGATGACACGCCAGGGGACAGGCATGGCAGGCATGGGGACGAGACGGTTCAACCGCCTTCATGACCATAGCGCCACCTGGGGAGTTGTTTACCGAGAAGAATCCAGGCGAATTCGGTTTAGGGCTCTTCAAGATGGGGGCATCCACGTTGTACACGAAATTGGCCCGGTACCATAGCCAGCTTTCCATCAAGGCCCGGGGGTCAGCAATACGGAAGCCACCCGTACCCAGGACGCTGATGGCCTTCAGGTTCTTGGCACCGAACACGCCGCCGAATCCCCCCTGACCAGCAGCGTTGCCCCCATCATGGATCAGGGCGGCGATTCGGCTCAACTTCTCCCCGGCCTGGCCAATGCAGAGCACAGCCGGCCTCTGACTGGTACCATCTGCCTGAGTCAAATCCTCGGAGTTATGACCTGACACCCTCCGCCAGATCTCTTGCTGGGTTTCCCTGGTGTCCCTTCCCCAGAGGTCATGAGCGTTCTCCAGGGTCACCTGGTCATTCACGATGTTCACCCAGACCGGGGTATCCGATCTTCCTTCGATAACAATGCCATCCCAGCCGGCATACTTGAGCTGTGCGGCGAACCTGCCTCCGAAGTTGCTCCAGGTAAACCATTCGATCGGATATCCCTGCGGCCCAATCCCCTGCACCTCACACCGCGATGAACCGGGGGAAAGCGTACCTGCCAGAGGGGTACTCATGATGGTGATGACATTGCGGGGATCGAATCCGCTGATGCTCTTGTCCGGGCATAGATCCCAGAAGATCGCCGATCCCATCCCATGACCGCCACCCCATGCTTCGTACTGAGCGGTGTCGATGCTGCCGATTGATCGGCTGCCGAGATTTATCCGCAATATCTTCCCAGCATAGCCACAAGTCACAGCGTTTCTTTCACTCCCCTCTGATTTAATCCGTCGGATACCCCAACCAGCCCCAATGTTCGTTCCGCAGATTGACATTGTATCCGTCATCACCGCGCTGGTTGGGCACCTTGTGAACCAACCGGATGGCCCGCATGGGACAGGCTTCCACACACGCCTGTTTGCCATGAGGCCCGCCTACCTCCAGACGGTATTGCGCCCCGGCGCACAAGTCGCACTTCACTGCTACGTGGCGCTCCTGATTCCAGATGACACGGCTGGGCGGGTAGGGGCATGCCTCAATGCACAACTTGCAGCCATCGCACAATGACTCATCCACAACCCTGATATTGCCGTGTTCGGCATCGACGTGCAGTGCTTCCGTAGGACACGATTTCATGCAGATGGGATTGGCACATTGACGGCATATGCTGATGGTGATGTCTTCGGGAAAGGGTTTGAAGGTAGTCTGTATGACCTGGATTCGTGAAAGAGACAGGTTGGCAATTCCTTCGTATACCAGTGAGCAGGCCAGCATGCAGGCCATGCAGCCAGCGCACTTCTTTGAATCCACGACGAGGTACCCTTCTGACAACGGAACCCTGGACGGCTTCTGCTTGGTGGTTTCTACTCCAGCCATCTTCCTCTTTTCCCTTAGCTCAGTATCAGATCCGGCGCCGTCACCCGTCAGAACTCGAATCGGACAAAGCTACTTCTCCTCCCCAGGCAAATGGCCGTCTGGAAGCTGGAAGGGCTGATCAGGAGTGTAATGGCGATGCTCAATACGCCACCCGTGTTTGGTGCGCACGACCTTGTCCGTAAAACGTCCTGTTGTCATGAATTGTGCTTCCATCGGGTTGAATCCCGCGAAGATATTCAGCAAGAAATAGCGTGCCACGGCACCGTCACCATCCGGTTCAATCCACAGATTGGTAATACAATGCCGATTCTTCCCAGACGTTTGCTCGTACGATTCACGGGAATGCTCAATCTGCCAATCCAATCCAGAAAACGTACCAGCACCTTCAATGACCGTTGTTGTGTCTTCCGTATAGACTCCTGCCAGGGCCTCGTAATCGCCAAAATCTGAGTAGAAGCAGAACTTGGCCAGGAGTTCGCTGATTTCGAATTTGTCAGCAGGGGTAAGGCTCATTGTAGATTCCTCCTTTATGTTATTGATAGTAACGGCATTCGCGGCATTCGTTTTGTTGCCGGTGTCCACCTGTTTGTGGCGCTCTGCCAGATAAAGTCTTCATCCTGCGCCGCGTTAGTCGAACAGTGTAGAATCTCCATCGATTTCCTTTCGGCGCTCTTCATGATGAAGTGACGAGCTCTCTCCTCAGAGCACCGCGCGCTTGGGCCGCGTAAGCCTGTTTGATGATAAGGATGGGATGGATCACCGATAGTCCCGTGCCTTGCTCGATCTGCAATTTGCACCCGGGGCACTCTGTAACAATCATATCCGGCGATGTTTCCCTAACTGCATCGAATAAGGCCTGCCCGATGGCCATAGATGAAGGGTAATTGCTCCGTTTGAAACCAAATGTGCCCCCCATGCCACAGCATCCCCTATCAATGTGGGTCACGGTAAGTCCAGGGATCAACCTCAGCAATTCAAGGCGGCTGTCAATCGCTTCCTGTCCCAGAACCCTCAGGTGACAAGGGGCATGGTAGGCAATATGGAGCCTGACGGGTTGAAACTCGGTGTCCAGGACACCTCGGGCCCTGAGCCTGACCAGATATTCCATGATATCGTACGTCCTTTGCGCCACCCTCTCTGCCTCTTGCGTTCCGAGTAGCCTAGGATACTCCCGTTTCAGCGCCAGGGCACAGCTAGTGCAGGCGGTGACCACATCGCAGTCAGCCTCTGCCAGCCGGCGCACGTTGGCCCTGGCCCGCCTCAAGAACGTGCCACGGCCACCGTAAGACAGGCGACCAATGGAGCAGCACTCAAGATCAGGCACCTCCACCTGAAAAGCGTTTCTCTGAAGAACTTGAACCGTGGCCTCGCCAACTTCCGGGTCGACGAAGTTAGCCGTGCAGCCAGCGAAGTAGGCAATCCTCTTGTCTGTTCTCACTAGCTGTGCCGTCCCGATTTTGCTTCCTCGGAGCGAAACCACCTGGAGAAGGTCTTTCCTTGAACCTGCGGCAGTTGCCTCTCTTTGCTGATCCCTAATGTCTTCTCTCCAAGCCAGCGCAATGTCCTGCTTCTCATCAAAGGATTTGCCAGCCAGGGCGCGTGACTGCCCCATCTTTCCGCTATCTCAGCGTTTGCCAGCACTCTATCAGCTAGCGAGCGACGCTTTTTCAACATGAGTTCCGCTTTGGCATCGAGGATCATCCCAGGCAAATCTATGCCCAGCGGACAGTTCGCCTCGCAGGTCTTGCACTGGAGGCAAAGGCGACGAGCCATGGAGGGGTTCCTTCCCAGGAAGTACACATATTCCCTGGGACTCCACCTGGCATCATCCACGAGAAATTGGTAGGCCGGGCAGGTCCTGGCGCAGGCTCGACAGCCAATACAGGCCAGAAGCTCCTTGTAGCGGCTCCGCAGCATCTGGCTCCTGCCATTGTCAAGCAGAATGAAGTGAATCTTCTCCGGGGCCTGCTGCGGTAGTACATCGAAGGGCAGGCTCTCGATATCGGCCCTATCGCCCTTCCCGCTATGTATATCCAGCGCCAGCGCTTCAAAGCCAAAGAGCGCCATGCACTTCGTCTGGAAAATGGCATCATCCAGATTTCTCACGATCTTCTCCAGGCCGGCGACAATGATAACCTTTTTGGCTTGTTCGAAAACCTTGCTAATATTGCTCGAATGCTGTAGAAACAGAACCGCCCCATCACTGGCCGAGACTGCATTCACGCCCAGAAGCCCGATGAAGTCCTTGGCGCCGTTCGCATGGATGCTGCTGCGGCGAACTGCCATGAGGTCAACCGGTCTGGCAAAGGATTCGGACAGGGACTCGAAGGTCACCTGCGGCAGATCCCAGTATCCCCCGAATCTGTTCTCAAAAGGCTTCAGCTCTTCATAGTAAGACTCGATGATCTCAAAGCGCGACGAGATCAGCGCTGGTACCAGTTCCTTGGTCACCCCAGAGGACTTGTTGACAGCGATCCTGTTCGTACTGCCGCTGACCTCCCTCAGGGTCTTCACCACTTGCGCTGCATCAGCCGCCAAGGTGACCTCCACCTCAGAGCGTCCGGCTAATGTGGCTCTCAATTGGCCGGCAAGGGTGTCCAGGTGATCTAGCGTGTAGCTCCGTACTTCCCTGAGCCGTCTCTTGACATCTTCCAGGCTCGGTGGGATATGCGTCCTGGGCTCCCTGAGTATCTCAGCAAAGTGTCGTCTCTTGCCCGATGAGACAGGCTCAATTAACAGGACAGACAACCTTCCCCCTCTGATAGCAACCCAAAGCGACACCTCACACTCAACTGCATTTTCAGCATACCACGAGATTGCATCTCGTCTCCGTGAATATCCCTGTTTCTCGGTTTTTTCTTTACAATTTCGCGGAAGCTTCCGGCGCGCCTTCTGTTGCAGGAGCGGCTCCCACCTTTATGTCAAGCTTGTCCAGTTTATCCGCCAGATCCTTCAATCCCAGCTTCTCCAATTCTTCTCTCCTGGGGACGCCTGTCACAGAATCACACCCTCTTAGCTCATAATACTCGGTCTTCATCTTTTCCTGAAGCTCACGAGTCAGGAATACCCTGGTGCCCCACTGCCTCGTCTGCATTGGGCGGAAGTAATCTTCGGGCATGGTCTCATCTTCACGCCGCAGCCCACACAGGTAATCATAGCCCCGCTCCTGCAGCCGCACCCGGTTGACCACCTCCTTCAGCATATCGGGGGTGTACTCCACGCCCAAATCCGCCGTCAGAAAAGCCGCCATCTCCTCCCAGAAGTTCCTGAGGGCAGTCAAAAACCTCGGCCCTGCGCTACTGCTCTGGTCACAGACACCGGCCAGATCGGCCAGCCTGATCTGGTTCTCATACGCCAGATCCAGCAGAGCCCTGTTCTTGGTCCTCATTGTCTTGCCATCATCCTCAAAGAGTTTCCAGGCATCCGGGTCCCCTGACATCAACTCACTCTTGGCGCTGCGCAGCGAAGTCATCATCTGGCCTACGTCCTCTTTAGTCATTCCCGGCACCGGCGGGTGCTGCTCAAGTATGCTCTGGATGATGTTGCCCGCGCTCTCAACACCAGACGGATCAATCCCTGTGCCACTTCCCCCAATGCCCACGGCCATGCCCAAAGCCCCTCCCGGCCACATCCAGTAGTTGAGGTACTCCATACCCTTGACGTGCCGGGCATATCTCTCGGCACTCTTGCCTATTCGGCGGGCCGCCGGCACAATGCCGTCAGCCAGGACCTTGCCATACCCTTCTTTTCTGGCGATCTTCTCAATCATGGTCAGAACAGCTTCCCGGCTGCCCCATTCCATGGGGATACCATCTGTGTCCGCCGCCGTGATTATCCCCTTCTCGTAGAGCTCCATCAACCAGCTAATGATGTTGCATGTTGAGCTACAGTCAAGGCCCAGGCGATTGGTGAGCATGGCACACTGCCACCAGAGATCAGGATCGTAGGTCCTGAACCTGGTTTGCCATTCTCCCGGCATGGCGCACATCGCAGCACCGGCACCCACACCGGGCACATTGATCCGGACGTAGCACTGCTCTGGGCAGAAGGCGCACCCACTGTTCCCCACAAAGTACTCCTTCACGAACTCTCTCATCGTTTTCTCTTTCGGAATCGGGGGGCAAATCAGGTTGGACAAGTCACCACCCCACATGAATATATCGATTTCTGTTTCGATGTCTGCACAGTCCACCATGGACGTTCGTGACCAGTGATCAGGCGGCAAAGGCTCGGGAAAGGTCGCCGCAAAAAACTGGTTCCACAACTCCAGGAACTTCTCAGGGTTCGCCACCTTCAGCCCCTTCGTACCCCGCACCGCAATCGCCTTCAGGTTCTTCGATCCCAGCACCCCACCGGATCCCTGCCTGCCGGCCGTAGCGTTGATGTCGTGATAAACCAGGGCATAGGCCACCTGGTTCTCACCCGCCGGGCCGATGCAGGCCACCTGGGTATCAGGGTCGTTCAGTTCCTTCTTGATCCTCGTCTGTGTCTCATAGGTGTCCAGGCCCCACAGGTGCGTGGCGTCCCTGATCTCCACCTTGTCATCATTGATAGACAGGTATACCGGCCCGTCAGCCTTCCCTTTGATGATGATGTTGTCATACCCGGCAAACTTCGTCTCGGCGGGGAACTGCCCTCCCATGCCCGAGGTATACAAGACGTGGTGAAACATCAAAGGAGACCGGGCCATCACCGTGCACTTGCTTCCTCCCCTCAACGTTCCTGTAAGAGGCCCCATGTTGAAGGTGATGATGTTATCGGGGTCATAGGCCTTGGACTTCGGCGGCACCTCCGTGCAGATGATCCTCGACCCGATGCCGTCACCTCCAAACCAGTCTTTTACGTAGCTGGAGGTGGGCTCCTTTTCTATCTTTCTTCCGGTCAAGTCTACTCTTAGTATTCTCCCTGCCCTTGACATTCTATGCCTCCCTTCTGGCCATCTGGACGAACTTCTCGGCCTTAGATCTCGCCAAGGCCTTGCCCACCTTCTCAGCCGGAAGAAGACTCAGCGCCGCGTAGCGGCCACTACAGAACTTGGCGCATTGAGGCTCCGGCAGACCGGCACACAGGTCACACTTCAGGGCTATGTGCTTCTCCGGGTGCACTGTTATCGCCCCTACCGGGCAGGCAATCTCACACAGTTTGCAACCGATGCATTTAGCTTCATCCACAATCATGGCCCCTCTGTCGTCGCGGGCTATGGCTCCAACGGGACAGACAGCCCGGCAGAATGCCTCCTCGCAGTGGAGGCAGAAAACCGAGACGCTGTACAGCATTCCGTCTTCGACTGTCCGAACCACCTTTATCCTGGATTTCGTCGGGTTGAACTCTCCCTCATGCGTAAAGCTGCAGACGGCCTCACACATCCGGCAGCCCACACACTTCTCCCGGTCCCATACAATTCTATCCATACTTTTGCCTCCTAAATTGCGTCATTCCTTCTAACTGCCCCAGGCGCATTCTTCCTGGCGTTGAATAGATTATTTGGCTTTAGAATCCGCTCGCTTCAACTGCATGATACAGATAGGCTCACCAGGCACTACACCTTTGAAGCCCACCCCGGGCTTCTTCGGGATGACACAGGTGTTCTGCGGAGCGCCGTGGAGTATGGCAGCGAGCCCGGCCTCGCGTTCACACATGTTCAAGGCCGTCTGATCGTTGAACACGCCTTGGTCCCGAAGTTTGCCCCATACATCACATCCGTAAAGATTCACATTAATCTCGTCGTCGTTTATTATCTCTTTCACGCTACGGTACCCTTGTGTGCAGTCTATGCTGAGCTGGTTGACCTTCACATATCCGACGACGTGATCCAGAGAAACTCCGGCCAACTCCGCCAGTTTGGGCATCTCGTAGCGGGCAACGGCCCCATAGACCTCTTCGGATATGGCCGGCATCTCCGGGCTGCATAATTGAGTCGCCTGGCCAACCCAGTACATCCCCACCTTGATCCACTGATCTCCATAGATTCGAATCAGTCTCAGCAAACCCTGTTTGCTGAGATCGTCAAAGTCAAGCGACAAAACATCGATTTTGTCTACGTGCGGGGAGACCGGGAACATCTGCCGTCCCAGCGTGCGGTAAACTTCACCGGCAACATCCCAGGCTCTCCGTTCGCCCACCCTCTTCCCAAGCGCAGCAGTTCGGGCGCCAAACTGGAAGAGGAGCACGTCCTGGAGAATGGAAGCGAGCTTGGCCAGGAACCTCTGACTGAACAGATCCAGATGGAATTCGAGATCCTGGATCAGTATTGGCGCGCTGTAGTCTTGCAGTTCGCTCTTGATGCTTTCTGGGCTGACAACTTCGTGCGTCCTTGGGCTACTCTCTTGCTTTTTGGGGTTTGCCATCTTCTGAGAACCTCCTCTATCCTTTCTATTCTCTTCTTGACGCCTGACTTTGGTGGTTCACCCTGCTGCTTCAGGTCAACTTGCACCTCCGTCAGGCTTGAGGCCATTCAGTTATGCCTAAAGGAGATTCGCTCTTTTGTTCTTCGTCAGCTTTCGCCCCCGGATGATCTTCATGACATGCAGATAGTCCATGCCGGCTCCGGTCACAATCGCGGTTTTCTCTTCCAGCTTACGCAAGCGGACGCATCATCATAGACATATAGTTCTGTCACCTCCTGGATCCTACATCAAGTGAGGGCTACCTTACTCTATCAGTTCGAACTCCCACTTACAGCAAGGCTCACCCGGGCTCTTGCGCGGCCCCCCCCTCAGCCGGGTGATCTTGATCTTGGGCATCTTGAGATCATTCTGCTGGAAGACCAGCTGCATTAGCGGCTCTTCGACGCCCACGCATATTGCGTTCATCATCTCGGGAGGAGCCCCGGCCTTCTCCAGATCCTCCAGATAGGGGCAGTGTGCTACTGTGGAGATCAAATGGTTCGGGCTGATGATCTCCTCTGTACTCTCGAATCTACCGTGCTTCCCCGTCAGGTTGCCATCGAGAGACAACCGCGACACTGTGAGGAGGTCGAGGAATGTCCTCGGCTTGATGCCGGCAAGTTTGGTCAGCAGCGGCATGTTATCGGTGTACATTGGCGTGAATGTTTCAACTACAACATCTTTGGCTTCGTCTATTGGCATCCTCTTGAGGAGTGCCCCAAAGAGGCCAGCATTGAGTGACGCGTACTGCCGGTGCCATATCACCAGCAGCTTGATCAGCCACTCCTTTGACATCGTCGTTAAGTCCACTTCAAGCTCATAGGGACCCCTTAGATCGTTGCGGTCTGCCATTATCGTCCTCTTATTCGTTTATTTTCGGGGATAGAACCTTGTTTCCCACTTTTTTCAGGAATGGGCCAGTGTAATCATCCAAATTCAATTCGCTTGCCATTTGTGAAGACCTCCTCATCGATCTTCTTGGTTCTAAGTACCTTAACCTGAAACAGCATGCTCTATTTGGTTCGGTAGATTCGATCCACGCATTCACCTCATAGGTCAAAGGCCGCCTATTCCCCAGAGCCTCCAATTTCGCCTTCTAATCCTGGGGGATCTGGCCCTTCACCTCCACGATTATGATAGAGTACGCTTTAATCAGGTTCCTGCTTCTCTTTCCCCCGTTACCAGCCCGTTACCAGAGGTATCCAGTCCTGAACCCTGACTATGTCCTCCTCAGCGGCCTTCCATTCATATATCCTGGCGTCATCATACAGATACCGTTTAGTCTGGCCGAAGCCCCATTCCGGATAGCCCTGCCACAAAGTGCCTCCGATCTTATACCCTACGGCCGCATCATATATGGCCTGGCTGCTGAGGTTCTCGGCGCCATCCACTGCTCCTATGGCATTCTGCAAAATATCCAGTACAGCCACATTTGAAACGACTCCGGCTGAAAAATAACCTGTGCCCTCGCGTATGAAGTCCTCAGCCTGCCCGCGTCGGTATCTCTGAAGAAGCTGTCTGGCCAGATCCTGCATGGCGTGAGGCTCAGTTTCAGTCCACGTTAGAGACGAGATCACACTCAACATTCCGTCCACGGCTTGCCATCCTACCCGGTCCAGCAAGTAACCCTGAAAGGATGGGAAGACAGCCGGGTCAAGAACTGTAGTCCTATAACCCTTGGCCAGATATTGTTGAAGGAACGAAATCCCTGATACCGAGTATGCGCATACATAATCACAGTTTTTCAGCCCCTCTACTTCAGCAGAGAAGAAGGCCGTGCCCATAGGAGGCAAGAAACCGCGAACGTAGTCAAATCTGTCCGGATGAGCCTGGGAATATGTCTTCATGCCTTGCTCGATTTCTCTGCCACTGGGATCGTCCCAAGCTACGAAGCCAATCTTGGGGGTTCCATGATCATAGTCCCAGTGCTTCTCACTGACCCACTTCAACAGGGTTACGATCATGTGGTCGGCGCGACTGGAAAGGCAGAACACCCATCCCGGGGGTTCCATCATGACCTGGTTCGTGGTCTGAGAAAAGATGGGGAATTTATCTCTATCTGCAAAGGGCTTCAACATAACAGCATCCTGGGTGATCAGAGAAACAATGAGATCTGCCCCCCGCTGTCTGAGCCAGTCATAGCCTGGTATAGTCCTGGCAGGATCCAGATGGGTGTTCCATGTAACTAGTCTCAGCTTCACCCCTGGGATAAGGCCTTCATCATTGTAGTAACGCACCAGATCCACTAGTCCGTAATGAATTGAGGCCACTGCTGATGAGGCGGCTCCCGTAAGGTCGGTCATCTCTCCTATGGTGATGGTCACCTTTTCCTCGTCATCTCCCCCGCCGCAGCTTAGGCCAAGCGTCCCAACAAACACTAAGGCCAGAAGGATTACCGTTACTTTGTTCAATAGTCTCCTCATCCTAATCTCCTTGATGTCTTCTTCTTCATGGCGTCCGTTCGTCGAATGGCTCTACTACCTCGATCAATTATCACCCCCTTCAATTCCCGATGGCCAGGTCAAACCCAGTGATCACACGCTAGTGACATCGCCAATCAGCGCATTGAGGCAATGCTAACACCAAAACGCCAGATTGTCAACGTAGTTAACTGATGTGCTAGCATTAGTGGGTTATTGTGCAAACAGCGCAAGCTGCAATTCCAATATAGCACTGCAGCAGGCACGCATTGTACGATTATGGTAACACCGCAGTTGACAGATGACATCTGGTAGCCTATACTGGACTGCATGGAAAATCGCAGAGGGGGCCGAGTGTTCTGCTCTTCTCGAGCAGAAGCGCCTTAATCATGACACTGATGGGATTGCAGATGCTCAGACCGAGGGACCGCTGAGATGGCTATGGAAAAGAGGCACGTTGACTTGGATACCCTTGATGCCAGGATCCTCAGTGAGATAGTGCCTGACGGGAGGCAGCCTATATCTGATCTGGCCAAGAAACTGGGTATCAGTCAGACCTACGCCAGACAGAGATTCCATAGCCTTCTGGATCGAAAGATAGCCAGGATCATGGCCATTACCAACCCGGTCGCCCTGGGGTACCGCACCCAGGCACTGACTGGTATCCAAGTCGCCTCACTAGGGGAGATAAATGCGGTAGCTGACAAGCTCCGATCTCTCACACAAGTGAAACTGTTAATGATATCTGCCGGCTGGCAGGATATCATCATCTGGAGCGTGTTCGCCAATGCCACCGATCTTTCCACATTCTTGGCGACGGAACTAGGTAACATCCCTGGCATCAAATCCACCGAAACAATGATGGTCCTCGAATCACGCGTCTCTTGGACATATCTACCCTCCAGCCTGAGAGCCAATGTGCTTTTGGCACCGTCACCCCACTCTCCTTTGGTGGCTGGGGATAACCCGCAAACAAAGGACGCTGTTTTGGCTCAGAAAGGAGATCAAGACTCGGATGTCGGCATTGACCGACTTGATCTGATGATCCTCAGGGAGCTGGAGCAGGACGGACGCCAGCCTGTGTCTCACTTGGCCAAGAAGCTCGGCATATGCCGACCTAACGCCCGCGCCAGACTGCAGCGGCTTTTGGATCAGCAGATTACCAGGATCATTGCCTTCACCAACCCAGCCCATCTGGGGTATCCCGTCTTTACCATGATCGGGATCAAAGTCTCACCAAAGGAAATCGATGCCGTGATGGACAAGATTGAGACGCTATCCAATGTGTACTGGGTGGCCAGGGTGGCCGGTCGGTACGATCTCATTGCCAATACACTATTCCGAAGTCTGACTGAATTATCCGTTTTCCTGAGCAGAGAACTCGGCATTCTCCCGGGTGTCCTATCTGCGGAAACCATGATAAACTTGGAAGTGCGAAAGTGGTCCTTTGCCTACCTGGCATCCTCGTACCTGCGGAGCATGGAAAAGTCTCATAAAGAGATATAGAAGCCAAGAATGGCGACCATCTTGCCCGGCTTGAGCAGCAAGAATCGTAGGTGCAAAAGGAAAACAGAAAGAGGAGAATAGAGAAATGACTACAAAGCACCGGACTATCAAGTATCGCGAGAAAGACCATGGCAGCTTCTTCGATGAGTTGCTGCCGCATGAAGGCGTAAACGGATGGTGGTACATCACCGGCTACCTGCATGGCCTTGTTAATCCGGAAGATGTATACATCTACATGTACAACACCATGTGGGTTTACGTAGAGGGCAACCAATAATGGTGAGAATGGGTGCAATTGGCGACTTCAGAAACAACACACATATCTACGAGGTAGACGTGTTCCCTGGAGGATCGGACACCGCCTATGCCGACGGGACCGAGGTGGTGACCCCTAACAGTCTCCTGACCCTTGATAAGAATAAACTGACGGCGAAAGACCAGGGGAGAGACTTGAAGTACAGCCTGGAGCTTGTGCCAAAGAAAGGCCCCGTCTGGCACGGGGACAATGGTGTCCTGATCATGGGCTATCCGGACCGTCCTGAGCAGCGGACCGTCTACTGGTCATATACCAATCTCACGACGATGGGTGAGATATCATATAAACATAGCTCCAACATCCTGGTCACCATGCCCGTGAAAGGCAAGTCCTGGTTTGACCGGCAGTGGGGCCCCCACAACAACAATAACTGGGACTGGTTCTCTCTTCGCTTCTTTGATGACGAGGAGATAATGCTTTTTTCTTTTCCCGAGCAGAAGTATAAAGACGCCACGTATGTCGACAGACAGGGCAAAGTCAAGAACTTCAAAGATTTCTCCTACACAGTAGACAGATGGCTGAAGATAGAAGGATTGAACACCACTGCCATGGGCCTAGATTGGGAAGTTACTCTCCCTGTCAAAGAGAAGCACTACCGTATAGTGCCTCTCTCGGATAACCAGATACGGGTTCACCCTGGTGGCTGCTACTATGAGGGGCTAGCAAAGATTTTCAATGATAGCGGGAAGCTTGTAGGGTATTGTGTCGCGGAGATATCGCCGATACAGCTCGGAGAAGAGAAGTGGGCCTAGAGGGTTGGAACTCTAACCTGCGGGGCCATTGGATTGACATGCCAGGACACCATGATCTCTATCATGTGTTAGGCCATGTTCCCGTTGCGAATTCAATTGACTGAAGGAGGACTACTATGGCTGACGCAACTTTTGATGCAGTCATATGCGGTGGAGGGAACAAGGCGCTGGCGCTGGCCATGTATCTGGCGAAGTACGGTGGCATGAGCGTTGGCATCTTTGAACGAAGACACGAGATCGGCGGGGGACTGGCCACAGAAGAGACCGCGGCGCCAGGCTTTCGGGGTAACACCCATGCCAACATCATTTTGCCCTGGTACTATGCACCTATCCATCGCGATTTCCCCGAGTTCTGGGACTATGGCGGGCAAAGCGATCAGTACCCGGTCAGTGATGGCGCGGTCTTCCTGAACAACGAGACCTGCCTGGCCATCTACAGTGAGAAGGACGATCCCACCCAGGAGAAGACCGCCAGAGAGATAGCCCGGTTTTCCAAGAGGGATGCGGAGACCTGGCTCAAGCTGTGGAAGCTGTGGCAGTCCGATGAGTTCATGCGAGTCACCCTTGATCCGCTGTTCAATCCTCCCGAATGGCAGGCTCAGCCCGAATTTATGGAAAGGCAGATGGCTGTGCTACCTCAGATAGTGGAAGCTGGCGTAATTCCGGACTCCATGATTCTGGCTGCCAGCTACATACGAGTTGCAAAGGAATACTTCGAGAGTCCGGAGGTGCAGTACTGCATTTTGAGATTCGTAATTTCATCATGTTCCAATGTCAGTGACGTGCAGGCCGGTCTGACCGCTCTGGGTATGGGCATGACAATGGCCACCATAGGCTACGCCAGAGGTGGTACACACCAGATAGCCCACGCCTGTCACCAGATATTGGTCCAGAATGGAGTCAAGTTCTTCACCCACGCCGAGGTAGCCAAGGCCATCATCGAGAATGGGACATGCACCGGCATCCGACTGGCCGATGGCAGCGTGGTCAGAGCCAGAAAGCTCGTGGTAAGTGCCGGCCTGAGTGCGTGGCAGTTACTTGATCTCGTCGGCAGAGACATTATGGGAGAAACCATAGCCAGACGTATAGACAACTTGTCCGCCAGGAACATAGGTAACCTCATGTGGTACAGCTTTGCACTCAATGAGGCCCCGAAGTATAAGGCTGCCTCTTTCAACCCGGATATCAATACCTGTGAATGGCTCGGCATGACCAACGATGCCAGCCCTGAGCACCTGGCCACCGAGTGCTTCTATGCCAACTTGGGGAAGATGCCCCCGATCGACGACTACAATCCGGTTGTCTGGTGCCACAGCCTGGCGGACCCGTCTTATGCGCCTCCTGGGAAGCACGTCGCCCAGTGCGAGATGCAGGGGCCGCGCGCCAGCGATCTCAGTGAGAAAGAATGGCTGGTGCTGAAGAAGAAATTTGCCGAGGACTTGGTCAGCATCTGGCAGAAGCATGCTCCCAACATGACCTGGGATAACATCCTCGGCGTTGACACCAACAGTCCCTACGACAATCTTCGCCTGAAGAACCTGGCACCCCACGGAAATTTCTCTGGGATCGACCACTCCATTTGGCAGATGGGGGCCAACAGGCCTACTCCGGAACTGGCCAACCACCGGACGCCTGTGGCCAACCTCTACTGCACCGGTGGGTTCTGGCCCATAGGTGGCAACGCAAGCTGCGATGCGGGATACAACTGCTACAAGACCATAGCCAGGGATCTGGGACTGGGTAAGCCGTGGGAGGAGAAGGGCAAGGAGGAACCGGATTCTCTGGTGCAATGGACCCGGTGGACAACGCAGAAAATGCGGGAGACTTTTGGGCGCGCAAAACAATAGAGCGAAGAGTATTGTCAGCATAAACGAGATTGGAGGTTGTCTGCTGAACGGGGATATTTGCTAGTGACAAATGCTACATATACAAGCGTAAGGAGGTAAATAATCGAGACCATGGAACTGGCGACCGTCAGTTCCGCCTGGGCCTGAGACGCGGAGTTAGCAACGGAGGCTGACTGGAGCGTTGCCTCCCCTGATTGAAGGTGGCATAATGGCTCAGGATCCATCGAAGGCGAGAGAAAGGAGAATAATCGTGGCTATCATATATGACAAGAAAGACAGGATTGCACGTTTAACGATCAACAGGCCCGAGGCCATGAATGCCATGGATCACACTACGTGGAGGGAGATTTTCGCCGCCATCGAGGATTTCAGATGCGACGATGATTCCTGGGTCATGATCATAACCGGCGCTGGGGATAGGGCCTTTAGTGTCGGGGCGGATTTGAAGTCGGTCATCTCCTCGGTGGCCAGTGGTGAGACCGAGATAACGCCGACTGTGTGGTTCAAGGAGATTTACAAGCCCGTTATCGCCGCTATCAACGGCTTTTGCTTTGCTGGCGCCATGGAAATGGTATTGGCCACAGATATCAGGATTGCTTCGGAGAATGCCGTATTCGGCCAGGTAGAGGCCAAGTGGGGCATTTTCACCTCGGCTGGCGGCACGGTGCGACTGGTTCGCCATCTGTCCTGGTGTCACGCCATGGAAATCTTGCTTATGGCGGATTTCATTACAGCTCAGGACGCCTATCGCATGGGCCTGGTCAACCGCGTAGTCCCCCTGAGCGAGCTTATGCCTACCGCTGAGGCAATGGCCCGGCGGATATGTGAGAACGGCCCCCTGGCGGTCAGATCCATTAAAGAGGCTGCTGTACGAGCGCTAAGTATGCCACTGGATCAGGCGCTGGCTCTAGAGTACTTCATGGGCGAGAAGATATTCAGGAGCGAGGATGCAAAGGAAGGGCCCAGGGCCTTTGCCGAGAAGAGGGAGCCTCGTTATCGCGGGAAGTAAGCAGGACAGCCAAGGGGCGTCTGCCATAATGTGAGGGTTCTACATTCGGGCATGGCCAGAGAAGAATGCCCAAAACCAACCTGGCCAGGCCCCACAATTCACAAGCTGAACAAACCAAAGCGTCCTGTCCACTGTAAGAACTTGAGGGGAGAAGAATCGTGAATCTTGATTTGGCTGAAGAGCAACAAATGCTGAAGACAGCGGCACGTGACTTCTTCGAAAAGGAGTTCCCCAAAACGCTTGTCCGGGAAACGGAGGAAAGCGCTTCAGGTTACAGTCCAGAAGTATGGAAGAAGATGGCTGACCTGGGATGGCTCGGGCTGGTGATACCTGAGAAATATGGCGGCACCGGTCTGGCTTTCATGGATCTATTCGTTCTTCTGGAAGAAATGGGACGGGCTTGTTTGACTGGCCCCTTCTTTTCCACCGCCGTCCTTTGCACCTTACCTATCCTGGCTGCCGGCAGCGAACAACAGAAACAGGAATTCCTTCCTAAGATAGCCAGCGGCGAGTTGATCCTTTCTTTGGCTTTGACCGAGCCCAGTGCTACTTACGAGGCTAGTGGGATTGCCACTAAAGCTGTGCGTGAAAAGGATACTTATCTCCTTAATGGTACCAAGCTTTTCATTCAGGATGCTCATATCGCTAACTATCTCCTCTGTGTGGCCAGGACTAAGTTATGGTCAAGACCTGAGGAGGGAATCAGCCTTTTCCTTGTTGACGCCAGAAGCCCGGGGATAAAGGTTACCTTGCTAGAGACCATCGCAGACGACAAGCAGAACGAGGTCGTGTTCGGGAACGTGGTGGTACCAGAGAAGAACCTGTTGGGCGACTTGGATCATGGTTGGCCAGTCATCGAGCGCCTCCTACAGCAGGCCACCGTGGCTAAATGCGCTGAAATGATCGGGGGCGCTGACTGGGCGGTAGAGGCCACAGTGGCCTACTCCAAAGAAAGAGTCCAGTACGGTAAGCCCATCGGCAGCAACAGCAGCATCCAGCATATATTGGCTGATATGTGGCTCCAGGTGAGCATGGCCAAAAGATACGCCTATTACGCTGCCTGGCTCGTGGAGGAAGGCCTTCCATGCACCCTGGAAGTGGCAGCGGCCAAGGCTGCAGTAAATGCGGCCTATAAGCACGCTACCCGCATGGGAGTCCAATTACATGGTGCTATTGGCACTACTAGAGATCACGACATGGGGCTTTATTACAGACGTTCCAGGCAGGCAGCACTTCTTTTTGGAGATTCAGATTACTGCCACGAGGTGGTAGCCCAGCAGATGGGCTTATAGTTGGCCCCTTTGCGGTGAAAACTCGATGCTTTTGCCAAAACTGTCAAGACCAGAGCCTCACCGGTAGCGTAACATATTGTGTGTAAAAAGAGGGGGGCGTATCCTTCTAGAGATATAGAGAAAAAGATATCTTAGAAAGGAGGACGCCCCATGGTACAGGTCAAAGACCTGACCCAACTCAAGTTAGAG